>Ga0335070_10000037_pt1 | contig 192025 bp, 179 predicted proteins | sample Lox_Sample_13_FD_206722 | JGI IMG/M metagenome (GOLD analysis project Ga0335070, IMG submission 206722) | Soil microbial communities from Loxahatchee National Wildlife Refuge, Florida, United States - Lox_Sample_1.3 | ecosystem: Environmental > Terrestrial > Soil > Wetlands | place: USA...
TGCCGAAATATGACAAAACCGTATTACACAGTGGCGAATTTCGCGGCCCCCAATGCGCTGGGTTATCTGGTGCGCCGCCTGCACAATCTGATGGTGCCCTGCGCGGAAGCACAGTTCGCGGGCGAAGAACTTACTTTTTCGCATTGGGTGGCGCTGGTTTCGCTGCGGGACGGGCTAACCCACACCTGCGCCGACATTGCGCGGCATATGAATCATGACAGTGGCGCGACAACGCGGCTGGTGGATCAACTTGAAGAACGCGGATTGCTCACCCGCCAGCGCAGCAAGACGGACCGGCGCGTGGTGAATCTGGTGCTGACGGCGGACGGAAAAGCGGTGGCCAAGGCGCTGACGCCGCGGATGATCGATGTGTGCAATCAGTTGCTGGACGGGATGGGCGTCGCGGAGGTTGACAAGCTGCTCGCCAATCTCAAGCGGCTTATCTCCAGCCTCGAAGAAATGCAGCCGGAGAAAGCGCGGGGAACGCGATGAAAAGATTTGCGGTTCTGCTTCTGGCAAGCGTTTCGGTTGCGGCCTGTGTTTCCGCGCCCTCGACAACGCCGAGCCAGGTGGAAGTTAAATCCGAGACGTTGGGGCTGGGCGCGGAGCCGACGCCGACCATTTCCGACGATTGGTGGACGGCGTTTGGCGACAAGCAGTTGGATACTCTGATGGCGCAGGCGCTTGCCGGCAACCCATCGCTGCAAGTGGCGCTGGCGCGGATGCGGCAGGCGCAATCGGAGTTGTCCGCCACGCGCGCGGGCACTTATCCGCAATTGACGGGGGATGCGCAGGAACAGCGGCAATATTTCAGCAAGAGCTACATCATTCCCCCGCCCTATGGCGGCACGACGCAATGGATCGGGACGGCGCAAGCCAATCTTTCGTGGGATCTCGATCTCTTCGGCAAACAGCAATCGGAGGTGGACAAGGCGCGGTCTTCCGCACAAGCCGTGGCGTTGGACGCGACGGCGGCGCGGCTGGCGCTCGCGGGCTCGGTGACGCAGGCCTATATCTCGCTGTCGCGGGCCTACGTGCTGCGCGATGTGGCCGAAGATGCGGTGAAGCAGCGTGAGGATGTGTTCAACCTCACGTCCAATCGCGTGAAGAGCGGGCTGGAGAACAAGTCGTCTTCCAAACAGTCCGAAGCGTTGCTCGCCATCGAGCGCGAAGATTTGATCCGCGCGAAGGCCAATGTGGATATGGCAGAGCATGAGATCGCCTCGCTGATCGGACGCGGGGCCGACATCTATGGGCACATTGCCCGGCCGCAGTTGAAGGCGGATGCGCTTTCGCTGCCCGAAACATTGCCGGCCGATCTTCTGGCGCGGCGGGCGGATATTCAGGCGGCAAGAGCGCGTATCGACGCCGCGATGGCGGGCCGCGAAGCAGCGCGCAAGGCGTTTTATCCCGACATCAATCTGGCAGCGTTCGTGGGCTTTGCAGCCATCGGACTTTCGCCGATGTTCAGCGCGCAATCGCTGACCTATGGCGCGGGACCGGCGATCCATCTTCCCATCTTCGATGCAGGCAAGTTGCGCGCCGATTATGCGGGCGCAACGGCGGGATTGGACGAAGCCGTGGCCGATTACAATGCAAGCGTGGTGGGCGCGGTGAAGCAGGCAGCAGATGCGGTGACGCAATTGCGCTCGCTGGAAGACCAGGCGGGGCAGCAGCGCGCGGCGTTGGCGGCTTCGGAAGACAGTTTTCGCCTCGCGCAATCGCGCTATCGCAACGGGTTGAGCCCGCAGCTGAACGTGCTGGATGCGGAGAATGTGCTGCTTCAGGCGCGCCGCCAACAGGCGACCATCGAATCCGATCTGGCGACGGAGCGCGTGACACTTTTGATGGCGCTGGGCGGCGGGTTCGATTCACAGACCAAGATTTCTACCAATCAGGATGCAGGCCATGAGTGACGCAAATTCCAGCAACGGCAACGGTTCGGCGCGCAGGCGCGGGTTGATCATCCTGGCGGTTGTGGTTGCGATCGGTGCGGTGCTCTGGGGCATCTACTGGTTTGCCTATGCGCGCTATTTCGAAAGCACCGACGATGCCTATGTCGGCGGCGACATTGTTTCGATCACCAGCCGGGAACCGGCGACGGTTCTGGCGGTGAACGCGGACAACACGCAGGCCGTGACGCGCGGACAGTTGCTGATCGAATTGGACCCTGCGCGCGCCAAGGCCAATATGGAATCGGCGGAAGCCGATCTCGCCAAGACCGTGCGCAGCGTGCGTTCGGATTTCTCCAAGGTGCATCAGTTCGATTCGCAGATTTCGGCGGCGAAGGTGCAACTGGCGCAGGCCGAGGGCGACTACCGCCGCCGCAAGGAAGGCGCGGTGGACGGATCGGTTTCGGCCGAAGAAGTGGCGCATGCGCGCGATGCGGTGGAAGCCGCGAGCGCCGCACTGAAGGTCGCCGAAAGCGGACAGGCGCAGGCCCAATCGGCGGTGGACAACACGACCGTTGCCAACAATCCCAATGTGCTCGCGGCAATCGCGCGGGTGCGCGATGCGGCGATCACACTGTCGCATATGGAGCTGATCTCGCCCGTCAACGGCGTGGTGGCGCAGCGCACGGTGCAGGTGGGCCAGCAGGTGGCGGCGGGAACGCCGTTGATGGCGGTCGTGCCGCTGGACGATGTGTGGATCGACGCGAATTTCAAGGAAGGCCAGTTGCGCGACATGCGTGTGGGCCAGCCGGTTGACGTGACCGCCGATATTTACGGCGGCAGCGTGACCTATCACGGCAAGATCGCGGGGCTTGGCGCGGGAAGCGGTGCGGCGTTCTCGTTGCTGCCGCCGCAGAACGCTTCGGGCAACTGGATCAAGATCGTGCAGCGCGTGCCGGTGCGCATCGCGCTCGATCCGAAGGAATTGCGCGATCATCCGTTGCGTGTGGGGCTTTCGGTGTCGGCATCGGTCGATGTGCGCGATACCTCAGGGCCGATGGTTTCCTCGCAAGCCTTGAACGCGAATTTGCGCGGACAGGCGGTGGACACCAATGCGCAAGCCGACCGGATCGTGGCGCGCATTCTGGCGGCGAACGGAGCTTCCAGGTGAGCGCTGCAGGCGCAGCTCAACCGGCGCCGCTTGCAGGCGGGGCGCTTGCGATCACATCTTTCGCGCTGGCGCTGGGCACTTTCATGCAGGTGCTGGACAACACCATCGCCAACGTCTCGCTGCCGACCATCGCGGGCAATCTTGGCGCATCGACCGATCAGGGCACGTGGGTCATCACTTCGTTCGCCGTTTCCAACGGCGTCTCGGTGCCGCTGACCGGCTGGCTGATGGGACGCTATGGCGTGGTGCGGGTGTTCGTGTTGTCCGTGCTGATGTTCACGCTGGCGTCCTTTCTCTGCGGCATCGCATGGAGCCTGCCGACGCTCATCATGTTCCGCATTCTGCAGGGTGCGGTTTCAGGGCCGATGATACCGGGTTCGCAGGCATTGCTGATTTCCATCTTCCCGCCGCAGAAACGCGCCACCGCACTGGGCATCTGGTCGATCACGACCCTGGTGGCGCCGATCTGCGGGCCGATTCTCGGCGGATATATTTCCGACAATTATCACTGGAGCTGGATCTTCCTCATCAACGTGCCGGTGGGATTGCTGGCGGCAAGCCTGTGCTGGCGCAACCTGCGCACGCGCGAGACGCCGACGCGCAAGCTGCCCATCGACCGGGTGGGGCTGGGCATGCTGGTGATCTGGGTGGGTTCGCTGCAGATCATGCTCGACACCGGCAAGGATGCCGATTGGTTCGCCTCGCCGCTGATCGTGGTGGAGGCGGTTATCGCGGCCATCGTGTTCGTGGCCTGGGTGATATGGGAATTGACCGACGAACATCCGATTGTCGATCTCTCGCTGTTCAAGAACCGCAACTTCGCGCTCGGCACGGTGGCGTTCTGTCTGGGTTATGCGATCTTCTTCGCCAATGCGCTGCTTCTGCCGCTGTGGCTGCAGACGGGCATCGGCTACACGGCGACGTGGGCGGGACTGGTGGCAGCACCCAGCGGCGTGATTGCGGTGCTGGCGACGCCGATTGCCGCGCGGTTCATGTCGCGCGTGGATGCGCGCTGGCTGGCCACGGTGGCGTTCGCGGCGTTTGCCGTCTCCTATTTCATGCGCGCGGGTTACACGACCTATGCGAGCTTCTCGGATTTCGCGATGCCGATGCTGGTGCAGGGGATCGCGATGAGCACCTTCTTCGTGTCGCTCATTACGATTTCGCTGGACGGCGTGGCGCCGGAGCGCATTCCTTCGGCCTCGGGCATCTCCAATTTCTCGCGCATCACCGCGGGCGGGTTTGCCGCTTCGATCACCACCACCTTGTGGGACCGGCGCGAAGCCCTGCACCAGAGCAGGCTTGCGGAAACCTCAAGCCCGTTCGATCCGGCGATGCAGCATGCGGTGACGCAACTCAACCATTTCGGCTTCACCGATCTGCAAAGCTATACGATGCTGGCGCGCAGCCTTTCCTCGCAGGCCTATCTGCTGGCGTCACTCGATCTCTTCTGGATCTCTGGCTGGCTGGCGGTCGCGATGATCGGCGTGGTGTGGCTGGCGCGCCGCTCGATCAGCGGCGGGGGCACACACGCGGCAGCGGATTGAGATACCTACCCTCCCCTTGAGGGAGGGTCGATAAATTCGAAGCGAAGCGAAGAATTTTCGGGGAGGGGTCCAAGTTCGCGCAGTTTTGACCCCTCCCCGAAATTTGCTTCGCAAATTTTCGACCCTCCCTCAAGGGGAGGGTTTTATGCAGCTTCGGGGAGCAGCGACGGAGCGTAAACGCGCACTGTCTCCACTTCCACCGGATCGGCCCAGATGACGACGCGCAGGCGGCCCATCGCATCTTCGGTGAGCGCGGTGCAGCTCTCGACCCAATCGCCATCGTTGCAATAGAGGATGCCGCCGATGTCTTTGACTTCGGCGTGGTGGATGTGGCCGCAGATGACGCCATCCATGCCGCGCGCACGCGCTTCGCGCGCCAATGCCTCTTCGAAATTGCCGATGAACTTGGCGGCGTTCTTCACCTTGAATTTCAGATAGGCCGACAGCGACCAGTAGCGCATACCCATCATGCGACGGCAGGCGTTGAAGACGTTGTTGAGGGAGATGGCGAATTCATAGGCACGGTCTCCCAGATAGGCGAGCCATTTGGCATAGGCGAGGATACCGTCGAACTGATCGCCGTGGATGACGAGGAATTGTTTGCCGTCGGCCGTGTGGTGGACGAATTCGGGTTTCAATTCGACGCCCGCGAGAGACAGGCCGGTGTAATCGCGCAGGGCTTCGTCGTGATTGCCGGGGACGTAGATCACGCGGGTGCCGCTTTCGACTTTGCGCAGGATTTCCGAGATGACCTCGGTGTGTGCGTCCGGCCAATACCAGCCGCGGGTGAGCGCCCAGCCGTCGATGATGTCGCCGATGAGATACAGCGTGTCGCAATCGTTGTGGGCGAGGAAATCGGCCAGCCGCTCTGCCTTGCAGCCGCGGGTGCCCAGATGGGTGTCGGAAATGAAAATCGTGCGATAGCGCCTGACACGGCTGAGCGCGAGAGACGCGGGCCTCGCCGGTTCGGCGGGCGCTTTTTTCATGGTGCCCGGCAGGGCGGTCAACAGAGACGCAATCACGACGCAACTCCCCTTCAGGTTCGCGCCGGCCGCGAAACCACGCCGGCGGCACGGGGAGATGTGAGGTATTTGCGTGACAGTGGTGTTGCGGTTTGCCTTAGAGTTTGTGTAGTTGCTCCGTGAACGGACAAAATGTTGCCGTTGCGGCACCGATTTGGGTCTTTTTGGGGCGCGCGTTACCCCCGCTGGACCGGGCAGCCATAGGCCGGTAGTGGTTTTCCGGCATGGTTCTTTCGGCCCGTTCAGCGATTCGAATCGCACATTGCGCCACGCGGTTTTGCGCCCTGCTGGCGGTGCTTTCGGCTTTCGCGGGAACCGCGCGGGCGGCGGACCCGCAAGCCTATAGCGTCGACATTCAGTCCACCGGTCAGGATGAGCTGGATCAGGCGCTGCATGATTCCTCGTTGCTGGTGACATTGGCGGAGAAAGCTCCGACCGGCCCGTTTGCGCTGGTGGCGCGCGCCAAGGGCGATGTTGGGCGGCTGGAAACGGCGTTGCAGGCATACGGCTATTATCAGGGACACGTCGCGATCGAGATCGCCGGGCGGAAACTTGACGATCCGCAACTGCCCAACACACTCGATGCGATGCCCGACGGCAAATCGGCCGACGTGAAGATCACCGAAAATCTCGGGCCGCTCTACCGATTGCGGCGGATCGCAGTGGAAGGGAACCTGCCGGAAGGTTCCAAGATCGATCTGGCCGCCGGCCAGCCCGCGATTGCGGCGGATGTGCTCTACGCGGGAACCAAGCTGCAATCGGCGTTGCAGGAAAGCGGCTATCCGCTGGCGAAGGTGGATGCGCCCATCGCCTGGGCGGACGACGATGCGCATGTGCTGGACGTGATCTTCAAGGCCGATGCGGGCAAGCGCGCGAAGATCGGCGTGATTCACATCGACGGTTTGAAGGACGTCAACGAGGATTTCGTGCGCAAGGTGTTGACCGTGCATACGGGCGATCTCTTTCGGCCCAGCAAGATCGAAGACGCGCGGCAGGCGCTGGTGGCAACCAATGTGTTTTCGGGCGTGGAGGCACGGGCGGCGGATCACCTCGATCCCGATGGAACGATTGCCATCACCTTCGACATGAAGGAACGCAAGATGCATTCGGTGGCGTTCACAGGCGCATACTCCACCGATCTGGGCATCAGCCTTTCGGCAAGCTGGTCGCATCGCAATCTGTTCGGCAGTGCCGAACAGCTCAATCTTTCGGCGGCGGGCAACGGGCTGGGCGGGAGTGCGACGAACGCGCTCGGCTACAATCTCACCGCGCAATATATCGAGCCGATGTTCCTGGAACACGATCAGGTGCTGGAACTGGATCTGGGCGCGGTGAAACAGGATCTCGACGCCTATAACCAGACGGCAATCACAGCGGGCGCCTATGTGCGGCGCAAATTCTCCGCATTGTGGACCGGCAGCATCGGCCTTTCCGCCATCACCGAACGGATCGGGCAGGAAGGCGTGGATCGCGATTACCAGATCGTCGGTCTTCCGCTGACGGCGACGTATGACAGCACGGGTTTGACCGACCCGTTGCTCGATCCCACGCGTGGGGCACGCGCGCAAATTTCGCTGACGCCGACGCATTCCTTCGGAACGCCATCGAGCAACTACATCATCCTGCAGGCAGCGGGTTCGACCTATTTCGATCTTTCGGATTTCGGGATTTCGGACAAGGGGCGCAGCGTGCTCGCCTTGCGCGCGCTGGTGGCAAGTGTGCAAGGCGCATCGCAATTCGGCATTCCCCCCGACCAGAGGCTTTATGCGGGCGGCAGCGGCACGGTGCGCGGCTACGATTATCAATCGATTGGCCCGCAATTCCCGGATGGCAATCCGATCGGAGGGCTTTCGGCGGAAGCGGCCACCATCGAATTCCGCCAGCGTTTGTTTGAAGATTTCGGCGCGGTCGCGTTCGTCGATGCGGGTCAGGCAAGCGATGTGAGCGCACCGTTCACCGGCACCGTGCGCGTGGGCACCGGTGTGGGCGTGCGGTACTACACGCCCATCGGGCCGTTGCGCCTGGACGTGGCTGTGCCGCTCAACCGCGCGCCGAAAGGTGCGGCGTTCGGCGTTTATATCGGATTGGGGCAGGCTTTCTGATGAATCCGGCGATCCGAAAATCCCTGTTGATCGGCGGCGGCGCGATGGGCGCGGCGGCGATGCTGCTCGCACTCATCATTGTGTTCGGTAACACCGGCATGGGGCGGCACAGCATCGAATGGCTGGTGCCACGCCTGAGCGGCGGACAGGTGACGTTGAAAGGACTCGGCGGACGCTTTCCCGAAAACCTGCGCGTGTCACGGCTGGAAGTGCGCGACGACAAGGGGCTGTGGCTGACGGCGGACGATGTGGCGGTGGATTGGGCGCCGCTTGCCTATCTCTGGAACAAGATCGAAATCGATAACGTCACCGCGCGGCAGATCGATGTGCTGCGGCGGCCGGTGGAAACGAGCACCAGCGAAGGTGAAGGACCGCATATCGAAATCGCCGCACTCAAGGTGGACCGGTTGAATGTCGCCGAAGCCGTGGCATGGCGGAAGGCGAGCATCACGGTTGCCGGCAAGCTCGATTATGCCTCGCTGAACCAAGCGCGGATCGACATCGCAGCGCAGAGGCTCGATGGGCCGGGGACATATCGCGTCGATCTCGACATTTCGCCGGAAGCCATTTCGGGTTCCGCGGATATCCGAGAACCGGCGAACGGGTTGATCGGCGGATTGGCCGACCTGCCCGATCTGGGACCGCTTTCGATTCAGGCGCGCGCTTCGGGCCCGCGCAATGCGCAATCGATGGTGCTGGCGTTGCGCGCGGGCGCGCTGAGCGCGGATGCGCGCGGGCTGATCGATCTGGTCGGCAAGTCGCTGCAAGTCGATATTGTGGCCAACGCGCCTGCGATGACGCCGGGGCCGGGGCTTTCGTGGTCGTCGGTGGCGCTGAAGGCGCATGCAAGCGGGGCGATCAGCAAACCCAATCTCGATATCCGCTTGCGGATCGCCGATCTCAAGGCTGAAGGCGGGCGTGCACAGATGGTGCGCGCGGATATTCAAGGCAATGGCGGACACGCAGCCGTCGACGCGGAAATCGACGATCCGAAATGGGATGGTCTTGCGGACGATTTCTTTGCCGGTGGGCCGATCAGGCTGCGTGCGAATGTGGTGTTTGACGATCCGACACGACCGGTCGATTTCGAGCTTGCGCATACCTTGGCGACAGTGCGCGGGCACGCGACGTTCGGCGAAGAGACGAAAGCGAATGCCACGCTGCAAATCCATTCGCTTGCGCCATTTGCAGCACTGGCAGGGCTCGATCTCACCGGCAGTATGACAGCGGCAACCGCGGTCGACCTCAAAGGTGGCAAGACTGCCGCGATGCTGAACGGCGCGCTGGATGTGACGGGTGGCGACGAAACGCTTTCCACCTTGATCGGGCGCAATGCGAAATTCGCGTTCGGCGGCGCGATGGAAAAAGGAAACATCGTCTTCGATCATGCGAGCGTGGATGGGACGTTTGCCAATATTTCCGCGAAAGGCGGGCTGGAAGACGGCGCGCTGCGCGTGGACTGGACTGGGGCGTTGCGCGATCTCAAGCGTGTGGCGGGGACGCTTTCAGGCAACCTGAACCTTCACGGGCATGTGAAAGGTGCCGTGAAGAATTTCGAGCTCACCGTTGCGGGTGACGGACAGATTGCGGGCGGGACTTACGCCAAGGGGCCAGTGGAGATTGCCGCGCGCATTGGCGGACTGCCCGATGCACCGCAAGGCAAGGCGAGCGTGAACGGGCGCATCAATGGCGGCGCGTTGCAGATGCGCGCCACGCTTGCGCAGCGTGCCGGCGGACTTTCCATCGTTGTCGACAAGGCTGACTGGAAAAGCCTGCGGGCACGGGCCGATATGCTTTTGGCGAAAGGCGCGAAACTTCCGACCGGCAGAATCACGATCACCGATGGCGAACTGGCGGACCTGAAGCCGTTTCTTGGGATGGATGTTGCGGGAAGCCTTTCGGCTTCCACGGATTTGCGCGGCGGAAAGGAGGTTTCGCTGGCGCTCGTGAATGTGGGTGCGAAAAACCTGACGGTGGAAGGCACGCGGATGGATACGCTGACACTGACCGGCAGCGTTGCCGATCCGGCGGGCCGCGCGAAGACCGATCTGAAACTCGCTGTTGCCGGAATAGAGACCAATGGCATCTCCGGCGATGCGCAAGCGCAAATCGCGGGGCCGCTGGATGCGATGGATATTCGTCTCTCCGCCAATCTTATCGACGCGGATGGCAATGATGCAAAAATTCAATCCTCCGCCAAGCTCGACGCCACGAAAGACGTTTTGGCGCTGAATGTCCTTGAGGCGAGCTATCGCGGAGAAGCCGCGCATCTTGTTACCCCGGCACGCATCGATCTGGCGAAGGGCGTTGCAGTCGACAAGCTGCAGATCGAAGCGGCTGGTGCGACGGCCAGCGTTTCCGGACGGATATCGCCTTCGCTGGATATCATCGCGTCCGTGCGCAACGTAACGTCGCGGCTGGTGAAGCTGTTGGCGCCCGATCTCGACGTCAGCGGTGTGATGTCGGCAGATGCGAAGCTTTCCGGCACGCTGGCCGCGCCACGCGGAACGGTTTCGTTGCACGGGACGGGGCTTGCATTCGAAGGCGCCGCGAAGGGAACGGAAAAGGGCGATCTTATCGCAACCGCCGTATTGAACGGCAAAACGGCCGACATCGACGCCCGGCTTTCGGCGGGCAAATCGCTTTCGCTTGCCGTCAACGGAACCGCGCCGATTCTGGCCGGCGAAAATATGAATTTGACGGTGAAGGGTTCGACGGACCTGGCGCTTCTCAATCCCATCCTGAATGCGCAGGGACAGAACTTGCGCGGGACGGTGACGCTGGACGGCACCGTGACCGGCACGCAATTGCAGCCACGGGCGGAAGGAACGGCGATTCTTTCGGGCGCGGATTTTCAGGACTATGTGCAGGGCGTGCATCTTTCCGATATTGCCGCGCATATCGCGGCGCAAGGCAACAAGATCACACTTACCGATTTCAAAGCGAAAGCGGGCAAGGGAACGATCGACGCCAAGGGAGACATCGATCTTTGGACGCCGGGAATGCCGGTGAGCCTTGCGATCAATGCGAACAATGCGCGCTTCATCGCGAGCAACCTGATCACCGCCGATGGCGATGCGACGTTGAAACTGGCCGGCGAAGCGGGAAGCCACGTCAACCTGATCGGCGATATCCGCATCGACGACGGCGAGGTGAATTTGCCGGAATCGCTGCCGCGCAACGTGGCGGTTCTGGATGTGCGGCGGAAAGGACAGAAGCACGCGCCGCCGCCGGAACGCAAAGGTCCGGTGATCGGGCTTGGTCTCACTGTGACGTCGCCGGGGCGCTTGTTCGTGCGCGGGCGCGGATTGGATGCGGAGGTGAGCGGGCGGGTGCGCGTGGGCGGCACAACCGACGAACCCGACATGCGCGGCGCCTTCAACATGCGGCGCGGCGAACTTTCGATTGCGGGGCAGACATTGAATTTCACCAGCGGCAAGATCGGCTTCGACGGCGCGGGCGTTTCCAGAAGCCTCGATCCGTCGCTCGATTTCGTGGCCGAGAGCACATCGGGCAGCGTGACGGCGAAACTGGAGATCACCGGCTATGCGTCGGCACCCAAGATCAAACTTTCGAGCTCGCCTTACCTGCCGCAGGATGAAGTTCTGGCGCATCTTCTGTTCCAGCAAAGCGTGAAAGAACTGGGACCGCTGCAGGTGGCGCAGATCGCCGAAGGACTGGGCTCGCTCACCGGCATCGGCAGCGGGCTCAATCCGCTGTCGCGGGTGCGCAAGGCGCTGGGTCTCGACCGGCTGGCGGTGGGCAGCGGACAGACCGGCACGGGCGCCAGCGTGGAAGCCGGGAAATATGTGATGAACGGCGTCTATGTGGGCGCCAAGCAGGATACGAGCGGCGCCACCACCGCCAAGGTGCAGGTGGATTTGACGCGGCGGCTGAAGGCGCAGGCCACTGTCAACACCGGCACCACCGCCAACGTGACAGGCAGCGCGGCACAGGTGGATCGCGGCAGCAGCGTCGGCCTCACCTATCAGTTCGATTACTGAAGGATCAGTTCGCGATCCGCGGCGGGGGCCGCTATAGTCGCCTCACAAGAAGGCATGCGGGGAACAGGCATGAAGCGGGCAGCGGTCGCGGCGATTCTGGCGTTGGTATTGGGAGCGGGCGCGCAAGCTTTGGCTGCGCCGCGCGACGACGTGGGCAGCATCGACCCCGGCGGCGATCACGATCCCTCCGAAAACCAGGTGCAGTTGCCGCCCGATCCGGAAGGAAAAGCGGTTGAGCTTCGGCTGGCGGGAAAATGCGACGAAGCGGTTCCGATTTTGCGCAGGCTTTCGGATAGCGACGACATCGCGCGATACAATCTGGGTCTCTGCCTGGTCGATCTTGGCAAAAAGGGAAACAACGCCGACTTCGAACAGGAAGGCGCGCAGTGGATTCTGAAAGCCGCGAACCAGGGGCTGCCCAACGCGCAATCGAGCCTTGTGAGCGTGTATCTGGACGGCAGCGGCGTGACCAAAGACCCGGTCGAGGCCGGAAAATGGTCGCTGATCTATCAGGAAAACGGCATGCGGCTGGCGCTGGGCCTGCCCGACATTCCCAATGCGGTCGAAACGCGGCTCGACGGCGCGCTGGACGCGCAAGGATGGGACGCGGCACGGCAACGCGCGGCGGCCTGGGCGCCGGCACAGCGCAACGCAGAAAATTAAATTTCGTCAGCCGACAAAATTTTCAATAGCGCAAGGCGATCTCTGCCGCTTTGCAGGCGGCTTGTTTCATGGCAGATGAACCCCATGGAACTGGCATCTTCCATCCCTGCCGCGCACCGCTTCGATCCTGAAAGATTGAGCGATTATCTGAAGAACAATATCCGCGGCTTCGGCGGATTGAGCGATGTGCAGAAATTCAGCGGCGGCGCATCGAACCCCACATTTCTTCTCGTTGAGAAAGGAACTGGCCGGCGTTTCGTGCTGCGCAAGAAGCCGCCGGGCCAGTTGCTGGCGAGCGCGCATCAGGTGGACCGCGAATTCCGCGTGATGAAGGCGCTGGAGCCGATGGGCATTCCGGTGCCGCACATGCAGGTATTGTGCGAGGACGCAAGCGTCATCGGAACGCCGTTTTATGTGATGGATTTTCTGGAGGGACGCATCTTTCGCGATGCGAGGCTTCCCGACGTTTCACCGAAAGAACGCGCAGCGATCTATGACGAGTTGAACGCGACGCTTGCGAAGCTGCATTCGGTGGACATCGAAAAAGCAGGTCTTGCCGATTTCGGCCGCGCGGGAAATTATTTCGAGCGGCAGATTGGGCGCTGGACGAAGCAATACCGCGGGGCGCAGACCGAAGACATTCCCGCGATGGAAAAGCTGATCGAATATCTGCCGCAGCATATTCCGACAGACGAATCCGTTTCCATCGCGCATGGCGACTATCGGCCGGAGAACACGATCTTTCATCCCACCGAGCCGCGTCTGATTGCGATATTGGACTGGGAGCTTTGCACCATCGGTCATCCGCTGGCGGATCTTGCTTATAACTGCCTGCTCTACACCTCGAAATCCGAAACCTGGGGGACGTTCGCGGGCGTGGATTTCGCGACATCGGGCATTCCCACCGAAAGCGAATATGTGGCGGCTTACTGCAAACGCACCGGGCGCGACCAAATCGACAACTGGAATTACTATCTGGCGTTTTCGCTGTTCCGCCTCGCATCCATCGGACAGGGCGTTTACAAGCGCGCACTCGACGGTAATGCGAGTTCGGACCGGCCAGCAATCAACGGAACACCGGAACTGGCATCGCAAGCCTGGAGTTTCGTCGCGTCTTGAAATTTCATTTGGCTTTGATCGGACCATGCATTGGGCTAGCGTCCGGCCCGGAAAATCTGGAGAACGAAGATGGCGAAGACGATCACCAAACAATCCATTTCGGCGGAGACGGCGCAGAAACTGATCGCGGCGGGCGAGGCGGCTGCACGCGAGATCGGCGTGCCGATGGTCATTGCGGTGTGCGATGAATCCGGTGTGCTGAAATCCTTCACCCGCATGGACGGGGCCGCACTCTTGAGCGTGGAGATCGCGCAGGACAAAGCGCACACCGCCGTCTCCTTCGGCATCGCCACGCACGAATGGTTCGAGTTCGTGAAGAACGATCCGCCGCTGCTGCATGGCATCATCAAGACGCCGCGGCTGGTGGTGTTTGGCGGCGGCTATCCGATCAAGATCGATGGCGCGGTTGTTGGCGGCATCGGCGTGAGCGGCGGACACTACGAACAGGACATGAAGGTGGCCGAAGCCGCTTTGAAGGCACTTGGCTGACGGACATCCGCGCGTGCAGATCGCGAACGGGCCGGCCTTTGGCCGGTCCGTTTGTCTTTGGGCTTGAAGAAGGCCGCCACTTATTGTCCTTTCCTGCGGACTTTGCGGCCACGCGCCGCCGTGGGACAGGCTAATCGTTTGGTTTCTCAGGAAAAAATCTTCGCCGTGGCGCCGATGATGGAGTGGACCGATCGGCATTGCCGGTTTCTCCATCGCCAGTTGTCGGCGCGGGCCTTGCTGTATTCCGAGATGGTGACGGCGGAGGCCGTGATCCGTGGGGATCGGCAGCGGTTGATCGGGTTCGATCCGGCCGAACATCCGGTGGCGTTGCAGTTGGGCGGAAGCGAGCCCGCGCGGCTGGCGGAGGCGGCGAAGATCGCTGCGGATTTTGGGTATGACGAGATCAATCTGAATGTCGGCTGTCCGTCGGACCGCGTGCAGTCCGGGCGGTTTGGCGCCTGTCTGATGCGCGAGCCGGAACTGGTGGCGGAATGCGTGAGCGCGATGCGCGCGGCGGTTTCGGTTCCCGTGACGGTGAAGTGCCGGCTGGGCGTGGACGATCAGGAGCCGGAAGAAGCGTTGCGTGCGGTGGTGCGGGCTTGCGCGTCTGCGGGCGTGAGCACGTTCATCGTGCACGCGCGGATGGCATGGCTGAAAGGGCTCTCGCCGAAGGAGAACCGGGATATTCCGCCGCTCGACTACGATCTCGTCTATCGGGTGAAGCGGGAAAATCCGCAGCTCACTGTTGTCGTCAATGGCGGGATCGCCAATCTGGAAGAAGCCGAGACCCATCTTGCGCATGTCGACGGCGTCATGCTGGGGCGCGCGGCGTATCAATATCCCGCGATGCTGCTGGACGTGGATGCGCGTTTCTTCGGCGGCGAGGCGCGCGCCATGGAGGACGCACTTCAAGGCTACATTCAATATATCGAGCGGCAATTGGCGCTGGGTGTGCCGCTGAACACGCTAACCAAACACATGCTGGGATTGTTCAGCGGGCAGCCGGGCGGGCGATTGTTCCGGCGCCATCTGAGCGAGAACGCCACGCGGCGCGGGGCGGGCATCGAAGTGTTGCTGGAGGCGCTGTCGAAGATCTCGCGCCTCAGCCTGCCGCGGTTGCGCGAGATGGAAGTCGCCTGATGGATTTTCTCTCGGCCGCTTCTTCCGGGGATTTGGGAACGCTTGCGCTGGGGCTGGTTATCGCGGGCGTCGTCGGCGGTCTGGTGGCGGGCATGCTGGGCGTGGGCGGCGGCATTGTGATCGTGCCGGTGCTTTATCATGTGCTGGCGGCGCTGGATGTGCCGGAGACGTTGCGAATGCACATTGCGGTGGGCACATCTCTTGCCACGATCATTCCGACCTCCATTTCCTCTCTGCGCGCGCACAATGCGAAGGGCGCGGTGGATTGGGAATTGCTCAGGCGCTGGGTCGTGCCGATGGTTGTGGGCGTGGCGATCGGGAGCACGCTTGCAGGGCTGGCGAGTGGTCGCGCTTTGGCGTTCGTGTTCGTGGCGGTCGCATTGCCGGTGGCCATTCATCTGGCGTTCGGCGGCGAGAACCGGCGCATTGCGCATCAGTTGCCGCGCGGGATTGGCGGGTTGCTGCTGCCTGCCGGCATTGGCGGCGTTTCGACCATGATGGGAATCGGCGGCGGAACGGTTGGCGTGCCCGCGATGACATTGTGCGGCGTGCCCATTCATCGCGCGGTCGGGACGGCATCCGCATTCGGTGCGATCATTTCGATTCCGGGAACGATCGGCTCCATTATTTCGGGATGGAACGTTGCGGGACTTCCGGTCTATTCGCTGGGCTATGTGAACCTGCTTGGCTTCGTTTTGATTGCGCCCGCATCGTTCTTCATGGCGCCGGTGGGCGCGTGGGTCGCACATTCCACCGACAAGCGGCGCCTGCGCATCGTGTTCGCCGCGTTCATCGCGATCACGGCAGGGCGCATGCTGTATGACGCGCTGGGCCTGCACTGGCTTTGATTTTGTCGCGCAATTTATCGGAAACCCGCCTCACACTTTTCCGATTGCGCTCTAGGCATCTCCCGGCGCGGTAAAACGGGCGGCTTCGTGGCTTCCGTCGCAGAACGGTTTGTCTTTCGAATGGCCGCAGCGGCAGAGCCAGGTTTCGGTTGTGCGTGTGATCGTCTGGCCGCTGGCGGAACAGATTTCGAGCGAGCCTTCCACGTGCAGAGGGCCGTTCAACGTCGGTGTGACTTTCAATGGGCCGTTGCGGACGGAAAGCGGATCGGATTTTTGCGGGCTGGGTTCGCCGGTGGCTTTGAAAGCCGCTTTCCTGTGCATGCCGTCGCAATAGGGTTTGTGGAAAGACTTGCCGCAACGGCAGAGCGTGGCGCGTTTGCCGGAGGCATCGCCTTCGACGGTCAGTTCGGCGTGGAGGGCAAGCGGGCCGTCTTCCCACACACGCAAGGTGTTCACGCCGGGATTGCCTTCAGGAGAAACGGCGCCATGCGATTTGTAACGCAGCGCACCCGACGGACATTTGGTGATGACGGCGATGGCGGCTTCGGTGCTCGAAGCATCGGGCTTTATCCAGGGGCCATCGACATTCGGCACGAAGACGTTTGGCAGGTTCAGCACGCAATAGCGCGAATGGATGCAGCGGCCGTCGACGTTTTCGATGGTGATGTGTTCACCCTTGTATTCGTCCACGTTGGGCATTTTCGCCTCCGTCAGATCTTCTGGTCGTATTCTCCCACTTCCGGGTGATGAGACAAGCGTTTGTCGAGATCGGCAAACATGGCGCGCATGTTAGCTTCCGACGCCGGGCTTTCGACCACCACCACGAGCGAAGGCTTGTTGGAGGACGCACGGACCAAGCCCCAGGTTCCATCTTCCAATGTGACGCGAACGCCATTGACGGTGACGACACTGACGATCTTCTGGCCGAGGATGGTTCCGCCGTTTGCGGAGAGCGATTGGTATTCCTTGGTCAGCGCATCGACGACGGCGTATTTCTTGTCGTCCGGGCAATAAGGGCTCATTGTGGGGGAGCCCCAGGTTTTCGGCAGTTCCCCGACCAGCGTGGACAATTTCTTGCCGCCCGCGCGATCGAGCATTTCGAGGATTGCGATGGCCGCGACGATGCCGTCGTCATAGCCCTTGCCGATGGGCGGATTGAAAAAGAAGTGGCCACTTTTCTCGAAGCCCGCGAGTGCGCCCAGTTCCGAGGTGCGGCGTTTGATATAGGAATGACCGGTTTTCCAGTAATCGGTTTTGACGCCGCGTTCTTTCAGCACCGGATCGGTGAGATAGAGGCCGGTGGATTTCACGTCGACCACGAATTGCGGGTTCTTGTGCGTTAGCGAGAGATCGCGGGCGATCAGCACGCCGACCTTATCGGCAAACAGTTCGTGGCCCGCATCGTCCACCACGCCGCAACGATCGCCATCGCCATCGAAGCCCAGACAGATTTCGGCGCCATGCTTGCGCACGGCGTCGGCCATGGCGTGCAGCATGGTGAGATCCTCGGGATTGGGATTGTATTTGGGAAAGGTGTAGTCGAGATCGGTGTCCATCGGGATCACGTCGGCGCCGATGCGCGTCAATGCGTCGGGTGCGAAGACGCCCGCCGTGCCGTTACCGCAGGCCGCGATCACCCTGATCGGACGCGAGAGTTTGTGGCCTTTCGTGACCGCTGCGAGATAGCGTTCGCGCAGATCGGAAATGCGTTTCAGGCTGCCGCCGCTGCGTTCCCTGCCCTCGCCGTTCAGCACGATCTGTTTCAGCCGCGTCATCTCGTCGGGGCCGAAGGTGAGCGGGCGTTGCGCACCCATCTTCACGCCGGTCCAACCGTTTTCGTTGTGGCTGGCGGTGACCATGGCGACCGCAGGCGCATCGAGTTCGAATTGCGCAAAATACGCAACGGGTGAAAGTGCCAACCCGATGTCGAGCACTTCGCAGCCTGCCTGCATCAGGCCGATGGTGAGCGCCTGTTTGATGGAGAGCGAGTACGAACGGAAATCGTGGCCGGTGACGATGGTGGGGCGGATGCCGATCTCGTGCAGATAGGTGCCGAGGCCGATGCCCAGCGCCTGCACGCCCAACAGGTTCAACTCTTTGCCGAAAAGCCAGCGCGCGTCGTATTCGCGAAAGCCGTTGGGGGTGACGAGCGGCTCGTTTTCGAAAGCGGCGGTATTGGGCTTGAGGTCGGCGCGGGGTTTCATCTCTGACTCTTATGGAAGTGCTGGGCCAACCGAGTTCCTTTGAACCTCACTTTTCAGGAGGGGTGGGGGTGTTTTACCCGGTTCGATCCCTTTTGGGGTGAGGTAAGTTAAAGTGCTGAGAAGGCTCCGCTTTCGATCTGGTATCGCCTATGATATAGGACTATGATCTGAAAGTATAGGTGTTTTTTCAATACTATTTCCCAATTATGCCGCGTGATATATTATAAACAACGCTTCCGTGATGTAGAAATGGCGACACCCTCTTCCCTGCCGAGCCGAACCTCCTTGCTGGGCCTTCCGCCCTTCGAGAAGGGATGGGTTTGGCTGGCGGGCGCGGGGCCGGGCGATCCGGGGCTTATCACCATTCTTGGCCTTCATGCCATCGAACACGCCGACGTCGTTCTTTACGACGCGCTGGTGAACGAGGCGCTGCTGAAATTCGTGCGGCCAAACGCCGAACTGATCTATGCGGGCAAGCGCGGCGGAAAGAAATCGTGCAAGCAGAGCGATATTTCGCGCACGCTGGTTTCGCTGGCGCGCAAGGGCAAGCGCGTCTTGCGGCTGAAGGGCGGCGATCCGTTCGTGTTCGGGCGCGGTGCGGAAGAAGCGCTGACGCTTGCGCGCGCCGCCGTGCCGTTTCGCGTTGTGCCGGGCGTGACGGCCGGGATCGGCGGACTGGCCTATGCGGGCATACCGGTGACCCATCGCGACACCAATCATGCGGTGACCTTCATCACCGGACACGGCGCGGACGGCAAATTGCCGAAACTCGATTGGGCGAGCGTGGCGAAAGGCGCGCCGACGCTTGTGTTCTATATGGCGCGCGGATTTGCGAGCGAGATCGCGGAATTGCTGATCACCAACGGGCGCGATGGCGATGAGGCCGCCGCCATCGTGAGCGATGCGACGGCGGGACAACAGAACGTGGCGGTGACCACGCTTTCGCAACTGGGCGAAGCGGCGGCGCAAAGCACCGCGCCCGCGATCATCGTGATCGGCGAGAATGTAAAGCTGCGCGAAGGGTTGGATTGGCTGGGCGCAATGAGCGGAAAGCTGCTCAATCCCGATCCGCTGGGCCGCAACGAATTGAGTGAAGCGGGGTGAACCCACTTCTCGCAAAGCTTGGTATCACTCTTCCCGTCATCCAGGCACCGATGGCGGGGACCTCGACACCTGCGATGGCGGCGGCGGTTTCGAATGCTGGCGGGCTTGGGTCCATCGGAGTAGGCGCGACCGATGCAGCCGGCGCGCGCGAGATGATTGCGGGTATTCGCGCGGCATCCAATCGCGGGTTCAACGTCAATCTGTTCTGTCACCGGCCGCCGGTGGCGGATGCGGCGCGCGACAGGGCATGGATCGAAGAACTTCGGCCGCTGTTTGCGCAGTATGGCGCGGAGCCTCCGTCTCAATTGCGCGAGATCTACAGGAGCTTTGTCGAAGACGACGACATGCTGGCCATGCTGCTTGCCGAGCGGCCTTCGGTGGTGAGTTTTCATTTCGGATTGCCATCGGCGGAGCGGATTGCGGCGCTGAAACAGGCAGGCATCGTGTTGCTTGCTTCGGCCACAAATTTTGCGGATGCGCGCGCGATCGAATCTGCGGGCATCGATGCGGTGGTGGCGCAAGGTTATGAAGCGGGCGGACATCGCGGGGTGTTCGATCCGGCAGCGCCCGACGAGAAACTCGGCACGATGGCGTTGACGCGGTTGCTGGTACGGAATTTGAGTATCCCGGTAATCGCGGCGGGCGGCATCATGGATGGCGCGGGGATTGCGGCAGCACTTGTTCTGGGCGCCAGCGCGGCGCAATTGGGGACCGCGTTCATTGCGTGCCCGGAATCGAGTGCGGATGCGTGTTATCGTTCGCTGCTGTTGAGCGCGTGTGCTGCGAAGACCGTGATGACGGCAGCGATTTCCGGAAGGCCCGCGCGATCGCTCGCCAACAAATTCACCGCGTTCGGCGAAACGATCTCGCCGGAACGGATTGCGGCCTATCCCAATGCTTACGATGCGGGCAAGCAGTTGAACGCGGCGGCCAAAGCCAAAGGTGAAACGGGGTTCGGCGCGCAATGGGCGGGACAGGCGGCACCCTTGGCACGCGCGCTACCGGCGGCGGAATTGGTGGCGCAGCTTAAAGCGGAAATGGATGCAGCGCTGAAAGGTTATCTTTGAGTTCTCGCGCAATTTGGCGGAAAACCGCTTCACACTTTTCCGATTGCGCGAGCTTAGCGTAGCGCGCTTTCGCTCCATTGCACGGCTTCGCGCAACAGTTCGGTACCGTTGCGGATGCGCAGTTTTTCCTTGATGCGCGCGCAATAGGTTTGCACCGTCTTGATGCTGACCTCCAGCACCTGTGCGATTTCGCGGGTTTCGTAGCCCTGGCCCAGAAGGCGGAAGACTTCCAGTTCGCGGTCGCTCAATTCGTCCACGGTCAGCGCGCCCGTTGGCGGACGGCCGGAGACGAATTTCTTGGCGAGCGAGGAAAGGATTTCGGGATTGAGGAAAAGTTCGCCGCTCATCACATGGCGGATCGCATCGATCACCTTGCGGGTGGATTCCTTCTTCATCACATAGCCGTGCGCGCCCGCGCGCACCGCGCGTTCGGCGTAGACGGCTTCGTCGTGCATCGACAGCACGAGCATTTTCAGATCGGGGTGGCGGTCCTTGATATCCTTGATGAGATCGAGGCCGGACCCGCGGCCGAGCGAGATGTCGATGATGGCGAGATCGGGATGGGTTTCATCGATCGCCGAGAGCGCTTCGCTCTGGCTGGAAGCCTCGCCGCAGACGGAGAGGCCGGGGTGCTGCTGGATGAGCGTGGTCAGGGATTCCCTGACCAGAGGGTGATCGTCGACGATCAGGATGTTGGTCGGATTATCCATGGGTGAGCCGGATGTCGGGGACAAAACAGGTGATACGCGTGCCGGACCCCGGTTCGGGCGCGATATCGAGATGGCCGCCCACGATGCGGGCGCGATAACTCATGATGCGAAGGCCCATGCCGGTGGCGCTGCCATGCGGCAGGCGGAAACCGGTGCCGTCGTCGATCACCTTCAGGATCTTTCCGTGGTCGGAGACTTCCAGCCGGATAACGACCGTTTTTGCCTTGCCGTGCTTGATGGCGTTGCTCACCGCTTCCTGCGCGATGCGATAGACATGGATCGCGGTGTCGCCGTCGTTGAAGGGCACCGGATAATCGCATTCGAAGCGGCAGGTGATGGGAAAAAGCTGCGAGGTGGCGGTGGCGAATTGTTCGAGGCCTTCCATCAAACCGTGCGCGCGCATTTCGATGGGGTTGAGGCCCTTGGCGAGTTCGCGTGACAGATCGATGCCCTGCTCGACCAGTGCCACCACGCGGGCGGCGCGTTCGGATTCGGCCTTGTCGCTGCCGGCGAGACGTTCGGTGAGAACCTGGCCCGCGAGTGCCGTGGCGGTGAGGTGCTGGCAGAGGCTGTCGTGAATGTCCTGGCCGAAGCGGCGCTGTTCGCGCTCGCTGATGCGCAGCAATTCGCTTTCGAGATTCTCGCGGGCGGCGATTTCGCTTGTCAGCGCGCGGGCTTTTTCTTCGGCGCGGATTTCGAGGTTGGTTTGCGACTTCCTCAGTTCGGTCAAAAGCGCGACCACGGTCATGTAGAAGGCCACGCGCAGGATGCCATTCCACGCGGGAACGACCGCGGAGTCGTAGAGATGGGCCTGGACGTCGCCGCCGATCCACAACACGACGCTGACAACGCAAAGCGTGAAGGCGAACCACCCGTTGACGAACCATGCCGCCATCGCGATGGGGATCAGATAGATGACGGAAAACGAGATGTTGGAATCGGCGACATAATCGGCAATACCGATCGCCACCACCATGCTGAGAGTGATGAACGCCAGCGTTTCGGGCGGGAACTTCCTGAGCCAGGCGGTGAAGCCTTCCACCGTCCGCGAATAGAACGAGCGCGTGCCGGAAAATGCGGACGCGCTTTTCGAGACGGGGACGTGTTTCATGGCCCGACTATACAGGGCTGTCAGGCGAGCCCCAAATGTAGGGCGAGATACGACACGCTCAGCCGCCGTTCTCGCGCGGGGACATGCGTTTCAGACGGTCGGCGAGTTCGGACATGATGCGGGCGCGGGTTTCGGGCCGATAGATCGCCCAGCGGGCAATCTCGTCGAGCGTGCGGGCGCATCCGGTGCAGAGACCGGATGCGGGATCCATCACGCAGATTTTGCGGCACGGCGTTTCGATGATCGCCATTACATATTGAAGACGCAGATCTTGTTGCCGTCCGGATCGCGGAAATAGCCGCCGTAGAAATTGCCGGTGCGCACGCCTGGCGCGCCTTCGTCTTTGGCGCCGACCGAGATGGCTTTGGCATAGGCCTTGTCGACCAGCTCGCGCGAAGGGGCGGCGAGCGCCACCATCATGCCGTTGCCGACGGTGGCCTTCTCGCCGTCATAGGGTTTGCAGACGGCGACCATGCCGCCGTTGGCGCCGCGATAGAACTGGATGCGGTCGCTATTGAAGATTCGCTTGCCGCCGAGTTCGGCAAAAACGCTATCGTAGAAGGCCAGCGATTTTTCATAGTCGTTGGCGCCGATGGTGACATATCCGAGCATTTTCAATCTCCCTTTCAGTTGCGGAAATTCATTTCGATCATGATGCCGTTGGGATCGCGCACGAATATCTGATGCAGGCGCGCATCGGGGATCTCGTTTTCGCGATATGCGATGTGGTGCTGTTTCAGGCGTGCGACGGTTTCCTGCGGGTTTTTCCCGCGGAAGGCAATGTGATCGAGACGGCCGGTGTTGGCATTGCCGCGCGACACGCCCCGGTTCTCGCTGATCGCGCCCTTTTCATCCGTCAGATGCACCACCGGAATATCACCCGAATAAAGCCAATAGCCCGCGAAGTTGAAATTCGGACGATAGCCATCGGTCAGGCCCAGCACGTCGCGATAGAAATCGCGCGTGCCGTCCAGATCGGCACAGGTGATGGTGAAATGTTCAAGCGCTTCGAGAGCCATCGTCCTCTCAAGACAAACGCCCTTCCATAGAACCGGAAGGGCGTTTGCTTGTTCCTCTATCAGCGACCCGTCGGTGCCTTGTTGAAAGGCACATCCTTGTCGACGCGGATGTCCTGCGGCAGGCCGAGCACGCGTTCGGCGATGATGTTGCGCAGGATCTCGTCGGTGCCGCCCGCAATGCGAAGACCCGGCGCGCCGAGCCAGCCCATCTGGAAAGCGCCCTTCTCCACCGCATCGTCGCCGGTGAGCGCGCCTGCCTCGCCTTCAAGCTCCATCGCGAACGCGCTGAGGTCTTGAAGTTTGGAGGCCACCACGATTTTTGCGATGGAGGCTTCCGGTCCCGGCTGCTGGCCGCGGGAAAGCGCGGTCATGGTGCGATAGGTCGTGTATTTCAGACCGGCAGACCGCACATACCAGTCAGCGATCTTCTCGCGCACCGCGGCGTTCTTGATCGCTGGGCCGTCTTCCAGTTCCAGTTCGCGTGCGAGCTGGACGAGTTGCGGCACGTCGAGCGCGCTGCCCGTGCCGCCGCCGACGGCAAGACGTTCGTGCATCAAGGTGGTGAGCGCTGCCTGCCAGCCCTGCCCCACATCGCCGAGGCGTTGCGAATCCGGAATGCGGACATTGGTGAAGAAGATTTCGTTGAAACCGCTGGCTCCGCTTGCCTGCTTGATCGGGCGGACTTCCACACCCGGCTGTTTCATCGAGAGATAAAACATGGTGAGGCCCTTGTGCTTGGGCACGTTGGGATCGGTGCGGGTGAGCAGCAGACCGTAATCGGAGAATTGCGCGCCGGTGGTCCACACTTTGGAGCCGTTGATCACCCAATCGTCGCCATCTTTTTCCGCACGCGTGCGAAGCGCCGCCACATCGGAACCGCCGGCGGGTTCGGAGAACAACTGGCACCAGATTTCGTCGCCGCGCAGCGCGGGCTTCACATAGCGCGCGATGGATTCCTTGCTGCCGTAAGCCATGAGCGTGGGGATGCACATGCCAAGGCCGATGGCGAAGGCGCCGGTGTTGGCGACATCGTATTTGGCTTCTTCCTGGCCGAAGATCACGCTTTGCATCGGCGTGCCGCCGAGGCCGCCGACTTCTTTTGGCCAGGTGATGCGGGCATAACCCTTTTCGGCCTTCTTCGCCTGCCAGGCTTTGGCGGCGGAAAGCGAGGTCTTGTCGTCTTCGCCAAGCGGATCGCCCGCTTCGCGCGAGGTTTTCGGTTTCGCATTGGCATCGAGCCAGGCGCGCGCTTCGGCACGGAACTTGGCTTCTTCGGGGCTGTCTTCGAAATCCATGATCGCGGTTCCTTATGCGGCGTTGCTGAGTTCGAGTTGGGTGACGAGCTTGTCCTTCCAGACGCGCTGCGGCCCGAGCGCCAATCCCAGTTCGCGGGAGCGCTTGTAATAGAAGTGACAGTCGAATTCCCAGGTGAAGCCGACGCCGCCATGGGTCTGGATGTTTTCCTTGGCGGAGAAATCGAAGGCTTGCGTGGCCGACACACGCGCTGCGGCCGCGGCCAGCGGAAGCTCGCGTGCGCCGGTCGAAAGCGCCCAGGCGCCGTAATAGGCATTGGAACGTGCAAGTTCGTTGGCGACATACATGTCGGCGAGCTTGTGCTTGATCGCCTGGAACGAGGCGATGGGACGGCCGAAGGCATAACGCTCCATCGCGTAACCCTTTGCCATCTGCAGGCACACGTCCGCACCGCCCACCTGTTCGAACGCCATGAGGATGGCGGCGCGATCGAGCACGCGGTTGAGATCGCTCCACGCTTCGCCCTGTTTGCCCAGCGCTTCGGCATTGGCGTTTTCGAAGGTGAGTTCGGCGTGGGCGCGCGAGGGATCGATGCTCTGTTGCGCGCGGCGTTTGACGCCGGCCTGCTTCAGATCGACGAGCGCCAGTTGCAGGCCGCGTTCGCCTGCATCGTCCGATCCGCGCGCCAGGACAACGGCGTAATCGGCATCCATGCCATCGACGACAGCGATCTTTTTGCCGTTCAGTTTCCCGTTCCTGAACGTGGTGCGGATGTTTTTCGGCAAAACCGCACCCGGACCTTCGGCGCGCGCTAACGTGCCGATGATTTCGCATGCCGCAACCTTGGGCAGCAGGCGTTGCTTTTGTTCCTCGGCTCCCGACACCAATAGTGCTTCCGCAAACTGATAGATGGTGGAAGAGAACGGCACCGGCGCGAGCGCACGGCCCAGTTCTTCGGCGATTACGCACAATTCGAGATATCCGAGGCCAAGCCCGCCATATTGTTCGGGAATCGCCGTCCCGGCCCAGCCGAGTTCGGCGATCTGCTTCCACAATGCGCGGTCATAGGTGCTGCCGCTTTGATAGACGGCGCGGACCGTTTTCGGCGTGCATTTTTCGCTCAGGAATTTATGCGCCTGCTCCTTGAGCATTTTCTGGTCGTCGGAAAAATCGAAATTCATTGGTGCTCCTGCCCTGTCTGATTATCTGTCACCGACACGATAGCGCGCCTTTACGCCCATGCAACGCCCCTTAACGGGGGCTTAAGGACGCCATCTTACCGTCAGTAGCGGTAATCCGGGGTTCAAAGCCAAACATGGCGAAAGCAACATTCCATAAGAATCAACGCGTTTACGTGAAACCGGTCGGCACCTGGGCGCTGATCGAGCGGGTGGTGCCGCATTGGGCCAAGGGCCTGGATGAGCCGCTGCGCATTTTCTATGACGTGGGCCTGGGCCGCGAATTCGCTGCCGAGGAACTGCAATACGACAACGCGCAGACCGAAGAGGTGAAAGGCAGCGACAAATGGCGCATCGTGCGCGCCCATAACCGCTGGCAGAGCCCGCAGGAAACGACCGGCCATCCCTTCCCCGGTACCTATCCGGTGGTGGTGACGGGCGAGGCCGATTGGGGCGGATGGCGCGTGCCGGGATCGGAATATGCGCTGAGTCCGATGCGCATCGAACAGCAGGCGAGAATGGTGTCGAGCGCGCCGCAAATGGTCGCGCTGCTCAAGGAACTCGTCGAAGTCGCCAAGAAAGCGCCGGAAACGCCGATGGCGATGCGCGAACCGTTGCGGCAGGCGGGCGAAGTGCTTGCCTATGCGCAAGGTGGCGACAACTGACGTTTTCGTGCCTTCCGGTTGAACCGGGGAATGGCTATATCCATTCGGTCTCGCCACCGAAGGATAGTTCATGCGCACCGAAGAACCGCGCGCCATTCAGCTGAAAGATTATCGCGCGCCGGATTATCGCATTTCCGAAATCTCGCTCGATTTCGTTCTGGAACCGGAAACGACGCGGGTGACCGCGATTTCGAAGGTGACGCGCACCGGCTCCGGGCCGCTCGTATTAAACGGCGAGCAACTGAAACTCGTGTCGGTGGAGGTGGACGGCAAGGCGCATCCGCATGACATCGGCGAGGAATCGCTGACGCTTTCCAACCTGCCGGATCAGTTCACGCTCAAGATCGTCACGGAGATTTCGCCGGCCAACAATACGGCGCTGGAAGGGCTTTACGTTTCCAAGGGCATCTTTTGCACGCAATGCGAGGCGGAAGGTTTTCGCCGCATCACCTATTTCCTCGACCGGCCGGACGTGCTGGCCGTCTATACGACGCGCATCGAGGCGGACAAGGCGAAATATCCGACGCTGCTGTCGAACGGCAATCTGACCCAGCACGGCAATCTGCCGGGCGGCAGGCATTTCGCCGTTTGGAACGACCCGTTCCCGAAGCCCTGTTACCTGTTCGCGCTCGTTGCGGGCGATCTCGGCCACATCCGCGACAGCTTCACGACGATGAGCGGGCGAAAGGTGGACCTGCGCATCTATGTCGAACACGGAAACGAACAGAAAGCGACATATGCAATGGATTCGCTCAAGCGGGCGATGAAGTGGGACGAGGAGGCCTATGGCCGCGAATACGATCTCGACATCTTCATGATCGTTGCGGTTTCGGCCTTCAATTTCGGCGCGATGGAGAACAAGGGCCTCAACATCTTCAACGACAAGCTGCTGCTGGCGAGCCCGGATACCGCCACCGATGACGATTATGCGCGCATCGAAAGCGTGGTCGCGCATGAGTATTTCCACAACTGGACGGGCGACCGCATCACCTGCCGCGACTGGTTTCAGTTGTCATTGAAAGAAGGTCTGACGGTTTTCCGCGACCAGACATTTTCGCAGGACATGCGCTCCAAGGGACGGCGCATCGACGATGTTAAGATGCTGCGCATGCGCCAGTTCCGCGAAGATGGCGGCCCGCTTGCCCATCCCGTGCAGCCGCAAGCCTATATCGCGATCGACAATTTCTACACCGCTACGATCTATGAAAAAGGATCGGAAGTGATCGGGATGCTCAACACGCTGGTGGGGCCGCAAGGTTATCGCAAGGCGACCGATCTTTATTTCGAACGGCATGACGGACAGGCGGCCACCGTCGAAGACTGGGTGAAATGCTTTGAGGATTCCAACGGGCGCGACCTGAAACAATTCCGCCTGTGGTACCGGCAGGCAGGCACGCCGACGGTGGAAGCGAAAGGCGCTTACGATCCGGCGAAGAAAACCTACACGCTGTCTTTGAAGCAGACCGTGCCGCCGACGCCCGGACAGCCCGAGAAGAAGCCGATGCACATGCCGATCCGGCTGGGGCTGGTTTCGCAACAGGGACGCGCCTTGCCGCTGACGCTTGAGGGCGAGAACGCGACCGGACCGGAAGAACGTGTGCTCGAATTGCGCGAGGCGGAAGAAAAGTTTGTGTTCGTCGATGTGGAGGAAGCGCCGCTGCTTTCCATCGGGCGGCATTTCTCCGCGCCTGTGATCTTCAAGACCGATCTGGATCGCAAGGCCCGCGCGACGTTGATGGGCCGCGACCAGGACGAATTCAACCGCTGGGAACAGGGCCAGGCGCTCGCCACCGATCTGTTGCTGGAAATGACGAAGGCGGCGCAAGCGGGCGCCCAACCCAAGGCCGATTCCATCTATCTCGACGCGATGGGCGATGTGCTGGCGCGCGCCAACGAAGATCACGCCTTTGCGGCGCAGATGCTGGTGCCGCCGCTCGAAAGCGAACTGGCACTTTGCATGACGCCCGCCGATCCCGATGCGATCAACGCGGCGCGCGTGGCGTTGATCCGCGCCGTTGCGTCCGCGCATGGGCGCAAGATTCGCGAGCTCTATGAATCGCTGGCCGACCGCGGCAACTATTCGCCGGATGCGAAGCCTGCGGGCAGGCGCGCGCTGCGCAATGCGTTGCTGCGCTATGTGACGGCGGCGGACGACGATGCGGCGGCGGAGATTGCCGACCATCATTATCGTTCCGCCACCAACATGACCGATATGATTGCAGGGCTTGCAGCACTTGCGCGGATGAATTCGCAGAAGCGCGACGATGCGTTTGCGCTTTTCTACGACCGCTTCCGCTCCGATCCGCTGGTGCTCGACAAGTGGATGATGCTGCAGGCGGGATCGCCGCTGCCGGGCACGGTGGATGGCGTGCGCGCACTGATGACCCATCCGCATTTCGACCTGAAGAATCCCAACCGCGTGCGTTCGCTGGTGGGCGCGTTCTCGGGCAATCACCTGCGGTTCCATGCGAAGGACGGGCGCGGCTATGCGCTGGTGGGCGAAACGGTGCGCGCGCTCGACGGTCTCAACCCCAAGATGTCGGCGGGTATGGCCTCGGCATTCGAGAACTGGCGGCGCTACGACGACAAGCGCCAGGCGCTGATGCGCGGAGAATTGGAGAAGACTCTGAAAACAGAGGGCATTTCGCCCAACCTGTTCGAGGTGGCGACGAAGATCCTGGGCTGACTCTGCTTTATTCCCTCGCCCCCTTGGGGGAGAGGGTTAGGGTGAGGGGGTAGTGGTGAAACGATTTCCGTGGTGAGTGTGTGGCGCCACTCGCCCCCTCACCCCAGCCCTCTCCCCCTCCGGGGGAGAGGGAGAAGAATCAGATTCAATTCGGCACAAGAACACTCACTGTAAATCAAGTGACACCGACTCCCGGTTTCGCATAATTGCGAAAAGGGCGATTCGCGCGCCCCAGGGGTGTCCGCCGTCATGGCGCAAGCAGGAATAGCCGCCGGTCCCTTTGGGGGCAACGCCATTTCGCGCGTGATGCGGCTGGCTGCGCGGCACATCCGCATCACCGTGCTTCTTTGCATCGTTCTGATCTGCGGCACGTTCGCAGCCGCCTCCACCCTGCAGATGCAGATCGGGCGCGAACGCGCGCTTAGGCAGGCCGCGACGCTGGAGCTGGAACGCACGCGCGAGATCGCGGGCGGACTCGGCGCCCGGCTGGATCGCAGCGCCAAGGTGGCGAGCCTGTTCGCCGCCGATCAAATGGGCAACGGCAATGCCGAAGCCTTTCTTTCGGCGCATCCGAGCGCGCTTCGCAACGTCGCAGTGGTCGATGACGCGGGACATCTGCTGAAGTCGCTCAAGCAACCGGATTTCCGGGTGATGCCTTCGCTTCTGGCGCGCGCGGCGGCGGGGCGGGTTGTGACGGCTTATGGCCCGTTGCTGCTGATCGCCTTTCCCCAGAACGGCGCCGTGACGGTGGCCGAACTCAATTTCGACCCGGTGTTTCCCGGCGCCGTGCTGAGCCACAACGCGATGACGGACACGACCGGCAAGGTGCTGGCGAGTGGCAATGCGTGGACGGCGGAAACACTGCCGAACGAGCTTTCACAAGCCGACGGGGCGGCCCTTTCTTCGGGCCAGGTGGTGACGTCGGCGACCGTGCCGGGATGGCCGTTGCGCGTGGGCGGTACGCTTGATGCGGGGGAGGCGGTGGGTGCGTGGTACGGCTCGCTGCCGCTTTATCTCTTTGTGATCCTGGGGCCCGCGATTGCGGGTGCGTGGCTTGCCGTTGTCTTCGTGCGCGAGTTCGAGAAGCGTGCACGGGCGAGCGACGCCCTGGCGAAATTGCGCAACACTTCTTCGAGCGATGCGCGGCTTCTGATCCGGCTTGCCGAAGCGGAGCGGCGCGCCAGCGAAGCCGAACGCGCCAAATCGGAATTCGTCGCGCATATGAGCCACGAACTGCGCACGCCGTTGAATGCGATCATTGGATTTTCGGAAATCATTTCGCACGGCTTCTTCGGCCAGCCGGGACATCCCAAATATATCGAATATGCGCGCGACATCGGCTCGGCGGGGCGCGAATTGCACGGCAAGATCGGCGACATTCTGGAATATGCCAATGTGGAGGCCGAGCGGCATCCTATAACGCTTGCGCCGGTGGACGTGGCGGCGCTTGCTTCGGCCTGTGTGGAGGAGATGACGGGACGCGCGTTCTCGCGGCGGATCGAGCTTGGCGTGGTGACGCTTTCCGATACGCGCGCGATGGCGGATGGAAGTGCTGTGAAGCGGGTGCTGTCCAATCTCCTGTGCAACGCGCTCAACTTCACGCCGGATGGCGGCAATGTGCGGGTGGAGATTGTGGAGAACGACAGGGCCGTGATCGCGCGCGTGCGCGATACGGGGCGCGGGTTCTCCGAAGACGAAGCCAGCCGCGCGGGCGAAGCGTTTGCGACGTTCGAACGGGTGGGTTCGGTGACGGGGCTTGGTTTGGGGCTTGCGATTGCCACCGCGCTTGCCGAGCGGATGGGTGGCGAGATGGTATTGGTGCGCAATCAGGCGATGGGCACCACGGCGGAATTGCGGTTGCGGAAGGTGTAGTTTTCTCTCACCTCCCCCTTGTGGGGAGGTCGGAGAGCGCAGCGATCCGGGCGGGGGGCCGTAGATCGTGACACGCACCGTCCCCCACCCGAAAAATTCCTCGCTACGCTCGAAATTTTGTCGACCTCCCCACAAGGGGGAGGTAAGTCAGAGATACCACTCGTATTCTTCCGCGCTGATGATCTTGCGGAAACGAATGGCTTCGACGCGTTTGGTTTCGCGGTAGAGCGAGAGCATTTCGGCGCCGAGATAATTTGCGAGCGTCTTGGCCTGATAGAGGCGATGCAGCGCGTCGTCCAGCGTGAGCGCGATGGCCGGGTCCGGTTCGCGCGAGACGTTGCCGTGGGCGGGCGCGCCGGGATCGAGTTTCATTTCGAGGCCGTGGTGGATGCCGGCCAACACCGCGGCAAGCGCAAGATACGGATTGGCATCGGCACCGGCGACGCGATGTTCGACACGGCGCGCTTCCGTCGGGCCGATCGGTATACGCAAGCCAACGGAACGATTGTTCACAGCCCAGTGGCGGTTTGCAGGCGCGAACATATCCGGCTGGAAACGGCGATAGGAATTCACATTCGGCGCAAACAACGCCATCGATTCCGGCATGAGCGACTTCAAACCGCCGATGGCGTGGCGCAATGCGTCCGAGCCTTCGCGCGAGCCGTTGTCGAAGATGTTTTTGCCCTGCTCGTCGAGCACGCTGACATGCATGTGCAATCCGCTTCCCGAACGCAGCGGATAGGGCTTGGCCATGAAGGTGGCTTCGAAGCCGTGGGCGCGGGCAGTGGCTTTGACGATCTGCTTCAGGAACACCGCATGGTCGGCGGCGTGGCGTGCGTTCAATTGATGGCGCAGATTGGCTTCGAACTGGCCGGGTGCGTATTCCTTGCTCGTCGCGGTGAGCGGAAGATTTTGCACCTGCGCCGCTTCGTTCAGCGAATTCAAAAACGCCTGATAGCGGTCGAGATCGTCCAGCCCATAGACCGACGGCTCGCATTCGCGCATGCCGGTGCGCGGGCAGCGCGGCGGTTGCGGGCGGCCGAGTTCGTCTCGTTCGTTGTCGAGCAGATAGAATTCGAGCTCGAGCGCGGTGACAGGCGTGAGCTTCATTTCCGCGAAGCGATCCATCACGGCGTCGAGTGCCGCGCGCGGTTCGCCGATGAAGGGAACGCCGTGTTCGTCGCGCACCGTGGTGAGGATCTGCGCACGCGGCGGATTTTCGCCCCAGACGACCGAGAGCGTTCCGGGAATGGGCCAGGCCGTGCCATCGGGATCGCCGTCGCCATAGCCGTGACCGAACACATCGGTCATCTCGCCACGCGCATCCATCAGATAGACGGATTCCGGGATCTGCATGCCGCTTTCGAAGACCTTGGCGGCTTCGGCGATGCCCATGCGCTTGCCGCGCAGGATTCCGCAGAGGTCAACGACCACCGCATCGAGATATTCGATCTCGGGATGGACCGCGACGAAGGCTTCGAATTCCCGGCGCGCTTCCTCCACAAAAGCGGGGTGCGCAAAAGCCGGCGGTGTTGCTAAGGTGTTCACGACACATGCACAATTTCAATGCATCCGATCATACCCCACCCGCCCCCCAAAGAGAAAGTCTGACCGCGCAATAACCTATAGATTGCGGTCCCTACATTCTCTCATTACCGTTAATTGCGTGGGGCGGCCCGGATACGAAACGGGTCCGCGCGAACAGGGGTTGAAAATGGCTCTCAAGAGGATCGCAAGTCTGGCTGCGCTGGCGATCGGCGCTGCGTTCTTAATCTTTTCGCCGAGCATCGCCGCAAACGGTGCGGTGACGCTGTTCCAATGGGAGGATTACATGGATCCTCCGTTCCTCGCCGATTACAAAAAACAATTCCACGAAGATCCCAACATCACGATCTTCGCCGACGAAGACGAAGCGTTCGCCAAGATGCGCGCGGGCTACAAGCCCGACGTGATGGGCCCCTGCTATTACGAATTCCCGCGCTGGAAAGAAGCGGGCCTCATTCAGCCCATCGACACCGCGAAGCTGAAGAACTGGAACAAGATCTCGCCGACCTTGCGCAACCTGCCGGGCATCAGCGCGGGCGGAACGAAAGTCTGGTTCGTGCCGCACTATTGGGGCAACACGTCGATCACCTTCCGCACCGATCTGGCGCCCGAATATGTGAAGAAGCCGAGCTGGAATATTCTGTTCGATCCCAAATACAAGGGACGCGTGGCGATCATGGACGGTGTGGACGACACCGTGCCGCTGATCGCGGCGACCATCGGCGTCAACGCCTACAACATGACGCCCGACCAGTGGAAGAAAGTGCAGGATCGCCTGCGGCAAGCGATCAAGCAGGCGCGCTTCGTTTCGAGCGACGACACGGCACTGGCGCAGGGTCTCGCCTCCGGTGAGATCGTGGCGGCGATGACGTGGCGGGTGACCTATTCCACGCTCAAGAAGGAGAAGAAGCCGGTCGCCTATATGAAGCCGCCAGGCGGGATGTTCACCTATGTCTGCGGACTGGTGATGCATTCCAAGCCGTCGAACGAGGCCAAGGCGCTGGCGCTGATCGATTCCTCGCTCAGCGATCAGGCGGCGATGTACACCATCCAGCACATCGGCGACGAACCGGCCAACGAGACGGCGCTGGACAAGGTGCCGAACGAGACCTTCGAAAATCTTGGCCTGACGCGCGACGTCGAGACCTTCCTCAAGAGCGGCATCTTCCAGCAGCGGTTGAAGGACAAGGAGAAGATCGTGGCGTCGTGGACAGAGATAAAGGCGGGGCTGTGATTTCTCACCTCCCCCTTGTGGGGAGGTCGAAAAATGCAGAGCATTTTTCGGGCGGGGGGCGGTAGTCGTCGCGATGAGCGGCCCCCCACCCGGATCGCTTCGCTCTCCGACCTCCCCACAAGGGGGAGGTAAGTTCTAGCGCTCTGCTTTTCTCAACGCCGCATCCACCTTTTTCAGCAGCGCGACCTGCTCGGCCTTTGTCGTTGCAGGGTAGCGGTCGAAATCGTCTTTCAGCCGGATGTCGGCAAAAAAGCTGTCGCCGTCTTCATGGAAGTGAAGAAAGGCGCGGGAGCCGCGATAGAAGGCGCCGCGCGATTTTTCCTTCAGCGCGCGCTTTCGCAGCTCGATCAAAAGCGGTTCGAGACGGTCGAGCGCGGTGGGGCCAGCATGCTTCATAACTCAAGCAAACGCCCGCCATGACCTGAAAACAAGAAGGGCGGAAGCTTTCGCTTCCGCCCTTTTTAGAATTCGGCTTGCGGTGCTGCGCTTAGAGAACGCCGCGCTTGTGTTCGCCGATGACGATGCGGCCCGGATTGAAGGCCGATTTGAAGACCGAAAGGGCCTTGCGGGGTTGAGCGTCTCCGCACATGAAGACGTCGAATGCCGCGTAGCCTTTTTCCGGCCATGTGTGAACGCTGATGTGGCTTTCGGAGAGAACGGCAACGCCGGAGATGCCGCCGCCTTCCTCGAAAGTGTGCAGATGAATGTGCAGAAGCGTCGCCCCGGCTTCATTCACTGCATCGATCAGCGCTTGTTCGATCCGATCCCGGTCGTCGAGTCCCTCGGCTTCCCAAAGATCTATGATCAGGTGACTTCCCGCGAAGGTTAGTCCGTTACGTGTGATGAAGTGGTCCTTGCGGTCCTCATCCCTGGGGGGAATAGGAACCGGAACGGTCCTCGCAGAAACGCGGGCACGAGGGGCCCTTGCTTCTTTGATCGCCGCTACGAGTTCAAGTCGAGCCATTCTGGCACCTACCCTCTCAAAGCGTTGACACCTGATGCCTGCCGCCTTTGGGCGAACAGCCCGGGGGCACATAACACCGCTAAGAAGAAAGCGGCGGGCGAAAGGGTCTCTTTCGCGTCCGCCGCTTTGTTCCCGTGGGAACGAGCGGAATATAGGGCCGCTTGTCCCCCATGCAAGAATTTTTAGACCCACGGGGTAAATTTTTTCTGTCGCACGGTTGGAGCTGTCACACTTCTCCCACGCGCTCAGCCGGCGGCGAGCAAGCCATGGACGCGGAGAAGGTAGCACCGTAAAAGCGCCTCGCTTCGCCGCTCGGACAGCCTCTCTCGCGCTGTCACAATCTGAAAGGTTTTGCGATGACGACAAGCCACAAGGAACGCCTGCACAAGGGTTACGCGCAAGTCATGGAGCTCTCGGGCAAGCCGCTCGTCGATCAAAAAAGCCAATATCAGCGCATCAAAATCTTCGACACGGTGGCCAACGGGCGCGTCATGACGCTCGACGACATCGTCCAGATCACCACCCGCGACGAGAGCGCCTATGCGGAGATGCTCACCCACCTTCCGCTTCTGGAGCATGGCAAGGCCACCCGCGTGATGATCGTGGGAGGCGGCGACCTGTCGATCGCCGACGAGGCCCTCAAGCACAAGGGGGTCAAGGAAGTCGTATTGGTAGATATTGATGGAGACGTGGTGGAACTGTGCCGCCAGCACTTCTCCGAGATCAATGCGCGCGCCTTCAAGGACAAGCGGCTCAAAATCGAAGTCGCCGACGCTTTCGAATATCTCGGCCGCAAGGAGAGCAAGAAGCGCTTCGACCTGATCATCGCCGACCGGCCCGATCCGGTCGGCCCCGGCAAGGCGCTGTTCGGCGAAACCTTCTACGACCGCGTGAAGGCCGCGCTGAAGCCCGGCGGCTTCGCCACCTTCCAGACGGGCGTGCCGTTCTACCAACCGTGGGAGATCACCGAGGCGCTGGAGGAACTAAAGGGCTTCTTTCCGTCTTCCGGCCTCTACCTGACCGTCGTGCCGACCTATATCGGCGGCTTCATGGCGCTCTCCTGGGCCTGCAACGGCCGGGCGAAACTGGGCACGCCGGCGGGCATCAAGAAAGCCGCGGCCGCCTTCAAGCGCGCCAAGCTCAAGACCGACTACTACAACCCCGCCATCCACGCCGCGGCATTCGCGCTGCCGGAGTGGATCAAGCGGCTCGTTCCCGAAGCGTGAGCGAAGCGGGGCTTCCTTCACCAGACTCTCGCGAAGCCGCACTTTATGCGCGGTTTCGCGAACTCGGTATCGTGTGGAAAACGCACGAACATGCCCCGGTTTTCACGGTGGAAGAAGCGGCAGCGCTTTACGCACACCAACCGGGCGGGCACACCAAGAACCTGTTCCTGAAAGACAAGAAGGACGGGCTCTGGCTTGTCGTGGCGCGGGACGATCTTTCGATCGATCTGAACGCGCTGTCGAAACAGTTGGGGGCGCCGCGATTCTCGTTCGGCTCGGCGGAGCTTTTGATCGCGACGCTCGGCATCGCGCCGGGATCGGTGACGCCGTTTGCACTGATGAACGATGCCAAGCGCGTCGTGACGCCGGTGCTGGACGAAGGAATGCTGGCGCTCGATCCGCTCAACTTCCATCCGCTGCGCAACGACCGCACGACGGCGGTGTCCGCCGCCGACCTGCTGAAATTCGTGCGCGCGGTCGCGAATGAGCCGGTGATCGCGAAGCTTCCTGTCCGCGGTTAGTTGATTGCCGCGCAATCTGACGCGAGCCGCTTCACACTTCGCGGGATTGCGCTCCTAGCTCGCGATCCAGCCCGGTTCGTTCAATCCGAAATGCTTTTGCAGCATCGCCTCGGCCTGTTCGAGCGCGCCTTCGGCCCAGTTCTGATGGGCTGACCAGGTGTCGCCGACGACGTAGAGCGCACGGCCCTTGAGCGGCTGGAGCATGGCGTCGGACACCGCAAGCGGATCGGCGCCGGTGCTCCACGCGGCGAGCCCGCCGCCATAAGGATCGACCGTCCAATCCTGGAAGGCGGCGGCGACGGGTGTGGGCGCGGGCACGCCAAAGGTGGCGCTTGCCTGTTTCTGGAGGTCCTGCGCGAGCGCGCTGTTGGCATCGAGCCAGGACAGGCCAGCGGCGCCGGGCCTGGCGCTGCCGGCGAGCGCGCGGAGCGCGGCGACGTCGCTTCCTTCCGTGGTGGTTTCCAGCAGTCCAAAGCCGCCAGTCGTTTCGGATGCGAGCCGCTGCTCTTCTGCGCCCAGCGCCACGAATTGACCGGCCGAAGTGTCGGTGAGCGAGCGGCCGCCGCGGATGCCCAAATCCTTCCACCACGGCGCGTCGTAAAGCAGGAACGCCTTGCACGACGGAACGGCGCTGGCGGTCGCGAGAGTTTGTGCAAACGGTTTGGCGCTGCGGGCGCGGAAATCGGGAATTGCTTCGAGCGCACGGCGCGGCAGCGCGAGGATCACCGTCTTGGCGGTGACTTGCGAACGCCTGCCGCTTGCATCTTCGAAGGCGAGTTTGAAAGCGCCGCCTTTGCCTTCCGGCACCGACAGGCTGACAAGGTGCTCGCCCTTGGCGATCACATCGCCGAACGGCGCCAGCCGGTCGGCAATCGTGTGCGGCAATTGTTCGAAGCCGCCGGCGATGGAGAAGAACGGGCCTTCGGAATCCGCACTTCCAAGAACGGCATCGAACAGACCTAGCGCATTGCCTTGAAGCGCTGCCTCATCGAGGCGGGCGGTGTCGCACAGGAAATCGCGTTCGCCGGGCGAAAGCGTCTCGGCCAAGAGCGCGCTTGCCTGCCAAGCGGAAAGCGGCTTGCCTTTGACCTGGAGCGTGAGCCGCTTGGCGCGCCATTGCGCGGGCGTGAGGCCATCGGTTTCGGGTGCGGCCAGAGCCAGCGCCTTGCGCAGACTCCAGGTGGAGAGGTTCTGGTGCTCGGCCGGCATCTCGTAAGGCAGCGCGTCCGCGCCTGCACCCGTATGGGCGATGGGGATGTTGTGGCCCTTCAGGTTCAGGCGGTCTTGCGGCAGATCGAGAGGGGCAAGACGCATCGTCAGGTTCAGCGTGCGGGCAAGGCCCACGACATGGCGGTGGGAATTGGGGAAGCATGCGCCGCCTGCCTCGCCGATCAGGCCGGGTGCTTGCGGGAAGGCGATGGAACGCAGGCGGCCGCCAATGCGGTCGCTCATCTCGAACAGGCGCATGGACAAGGTCGGCTTGGCGGTGGCGAGCCGCAGCGCCGCGTAAATGCCCGAAAGACCGCCGCCGACGATGGCAATGTCGAGATCGCCCGCTGCAAAGGCGGAGCGCGTCATCACCGGCAGGCTGGCGGCAGCGGCCGCACCGGTAAGAAGCGCGTTTCGGCGTGTGATGGTCATGATGTCCTCCCCCTGGCCCGCTCGCTTGGCGGGACGTGGACGGAAGCCTATTTGTCTTTTGTGGCCGCAATTGGGGAGACGGCGTATAAAACGTGCCGTTTCCCGCAAAATTTGCCTGAAGGCCCAATCGGGCAGCAGGTACAAGGAGTTAGGTTTTCATGGCGTTGATCGGTCCGGGTGGACAGCCTGTGAGCACTGGCGGCCAGGCGGCCGCGCCCTCCACATCCGCCCCCTCCCCCTACATCAAGGACAGCAATATCGAGACTTTCGCGGCGGATGTGATCGACGCCTCGCGCGAGGTGCCGGTGATCGTCGATTTCTGGGCGCCGTGGTGCGGGCCGTGCAAGCAGCTGGGGCCGATGCTGGAGCGCATGGTCAACGACGCCAAGGGCGCGGTGCGTCTGGTCAAGGTGAACATCGACGAGAACCAGGAGATCGCCCGCCAATTGCGCATCCAGTCGATCCCGACCGTTTATGCGTTCCGCAACGGCCAGCCGGTGGACGGCTTCATGGGCGCGGTGCCGGAATCCCAATTGCGCACCTTCCTCCAGAACCTGACCGGCGGACATGGCGGACACGACCATGCCGAGGAAGTTCTGGCGGCGGCGGAAGAAGCGTTCGCGGCGGGCGATGTGAACATGGCCGCACAGGCTTATGCCCATGTGCTGCAAGACGAACCGGGACATCCCAAGGCCGTGGCGGGATTGGCGCGTTGCTATTTAAAGACCGGCGATGTGGAGCGGGCGAAGAACACCTTGCAACTCGTGCGCCCAGATGGCGCGACCGATGAAGCCATCCGAGCGGTGGAAGCCGAATTGAAGCTGCGCGAGCAGGCGGCGGATACCGGCGACCTCGACGCCTTCAAGAAAAAGCTGGAAGCGGATCCGAACGACCATCAGGCGCGTTACGATCTGGCGCTGGCACTCGATGCCAAGGGCGACCGCGAAGGCGCGATGAACGAATTGCTCGATATCGTGAAACGCGATCGCAAATGGAACGAGGACGCAGCGCGCAAGCATCTGGTGACATTGTTCGAAGCATTGGGCCCAACAGATCCGCTGACGCTTGCGGCGAGGCGGAAACTTTCGTCCATCCTCTTCTCGTAGGTGCGAGCGTGCCGCGTCACTATCATTCGGTCGAGGAATTGCCGCGCACCCTGCCGGTGTTTCCGCTGACCGGCGTGCTGTTGCTGCCGCGCGGACAATTGCCGCTCAACGTGTTCGAGCCGCGCTATCTCGCGATGGTCGATACGGCGCTGGCGGGCCCGCGGCTGATCGGAATGATCCAGCCGACCGAGCACGAAAGCCCTGGTATGAAACCGCCGCTTTCGAATGTGGGCTGCGCGGGCCGCCTCACCGCGTTTGGCGAGACCGATGACGGGCGTTATCTGATCACGCTCACGGGCATCTGCCGGTTTCGCGTGGCGAACGAATTGGACGTGATGACGCCTTACCGTCAGGTGCAGGCCGATTATTCCGAATTTGCGGAAGATCTGTTGACGGCGGATCGCGAAATTCCGCGCGAGCGCGTGACCACCGCGCTCAAGCATTATGTGAAGCGACAGCAGTTGAAGGCCGACTGGAGTTCGGTCACCAATGCGCCGGCGGAAACGCTGGTCAATGCACTGGCGATGCTTTGCCCGTTCGAGCCTACGGAAAAGCAGGCTCTGCTCGAAGCGCGCACTTTCGACCAGCGGGTGGAAACCTTGATTGCGCTTCTGGAATTGTCCGGTGCGGAAACGCCGAATGCGAAGAGTTTGAACTGATGGAACCCGATCCCAAGCTTCTGGAAGTTCTGGTTTGCCCGCTGACCAAGGGCACGCTGCAGTATGACCGCGCGCACCAGGAACTGGTGAGCAAGCAGGCGGGACTTGCCTATCCCATCCGCAACGGCATTCCGATCATGCTGCCCGACGAAGCGCGCGAACTGACCGACGCCGAACGCGATGGCTGAGATCACGGCCTGGCCGACCGAACTGAGGCTCGATCCGTCCAAGACCAAACTCACGGTTGCATTCGACAATGGCGACCGGTTCGAACTCGCCGCCGAATATCTGCGCGTGGAATCGCCCAGCGCCGAAGTGCAGGGCCATGGCGGCGACCAGAAGACCATCGTCGGCGGCAAGCGGCACGTGGCAATCGAGCGGCTGGAGCCGGTGGGCAATTACGCCGTGCGCATCTGCTTCGACGACGGCCACGACAGCGGCCTGTTCTCCTGGGACTACCTGCACGAGCTTGGCCGCGACCGAAATCGCAAGTGGGACGAATATGTGAGGGCGCTGCGGATTCAGGGGCTTAGCAGGGGATAGGCATGCCGACTGTTCTGCGCTGGCAGGGTTACCGGTTCTACTTCTTCAGCAACGAAGGTGACGAGCCGCCCCACATCCATGTTGATAAGAGCGGAAATACGGTAAAGTTCTGGCTGAGCGACGGGGAAGTCGCGCGCAATTTTGGATTTGGAGCGCGCGATCTCGCCACCATCGCGGAAAAGGTGCGTGAAGAGCGCGAGCATTTCATCGAGGCATGGCATGAGTATTTCGGCCGCTAAGCGCGATACCAGAGTTGCTGACGTGGAAGTGAACGACACGACCTTGTTGGTGTCGCTGCGCGACGGGCGCAAGATCAGCGCGCCGCTTTCGTGGTTTCCGCGGTTGGCCCAGGCATCGCAGGAAGATCGCTCGGTGTGGGAACCCTCTGCCGCGGGCCACGGTATCCACTGGCCGAAGATCGATGAAGATCTGAGTATCGAAGGGCTTCTGCGCGGTCAGCCGGCGCATTGATGACGCAGCCGAACGATCAGCGATATGCGCGCGTGCTGGCGCCGCAAGGAAAACGGCCGCCGCGGCGCGTTGCGGTGATCCGCGGGCAGGACAAAAGCCGCTTCACCGATTTCTATCATCTGGTCCTGACCTGGCCGTGGTCGGTGTTCATCGGCGTGCTGGCGCTGGTGTTCGGCGGGATCAATGCGCTGTTCGCACTGGCTTACGTAGCCCAGCCGGGCAGCATTCTTCACGCACGTTCCGGCAATTTCTGGGATGCGTTCATCTTCAGCGCGCAGACCATCGGCTCGATCAACTATTCGGTGATGGCGCCGCACACGCCTTATGCCAACGGGCTGGTCATCTTCGAATCCTTCATCGGCTTTGTTTATCTGGGCCTGATGATGTCGATCATGTTTGCGCGGTTCTCACGGCCAACCGCGCGCGTGGTGTTTTCCAACGTGGCGATCATCGCACCGTTCGACGGCGTGCCGACCTTGATGCTTCGCGCCGCGAACCAGCGCGGCAACCAGATCCTAGAGGCGGAGATCACCATCACGCTGGCGCGCACAGCGGTCACACGCGAAGGTCTCGTCATGCGGCGGTTTCAGGATCTGGAGCCAGTGAGGAAGCGCACCTCGTTGTTTGCGCTGTCATGGACGATCATGCACCGGATCGACGAAACGAGCCCGCTCTATGGCCTTTCGCTCGACGACCTGAAAGACGCCCAGATGGAGATATTGGTGCTTCTGGGGGGAACGGACGAGACGTTTTCCGACCGCATCTATGCGCGCCATTCCTACCAGCCGGAGCAAATCCATCTCGACCGGCGGTTCGTGGACATGCTGACGCTGCATTCCAGCGGGCGGCGGGTGGTGAACCTCAACCTGATCCACGAGACCGCGGAGCTTGAAGGCCTGGGACTTGGGACAGAACGCGCCCTTGAGGACGAGGGGGCGAGCCGCTAGGGTCCGGCCCGCCATGGAACCCTTTAAATCGCTGACGGGCGTCGCCGCCCCTCTCCCCATGATCAATGTCGATACCGACATGATCATCCCCAAGAACTTCCTGAAGACCATCAAGCGCACCGGACTGGGCAAGGCCCTGTTCTTCGAAATGCGCACCAGGGAGGACGGCAGCGAAAACCCGGATTTCGTGCTGAACAAGCCGGCCTATCGCCATGCCCAGATTCTCGTGACCGGCGCCAATTTCGGCTGCGGGTCGAGCCGCGAGCACGCGCCCTGGGCGCTGCTCGATTTCGGGATCAAGGTGGTGCTGGCGCCATCCTTCGCCGACATCTTCTACAACAACTGTTTCAAGAACGGCATTCTGCCGATACCGCTGCCGCAATCCGATATCGACAAGCTGATGGACGATGCGGAACGCGGCGCCAACGCCATGATCACGGTCGATCTCGAAAAGCAGGAGATCAAGGGGCCGGATGGCGGCACGATTCGGTTCGAGATCGATCCGTTCCGCAAGCAATGCCTGATCAACGGATGGGACGATATCGGGCTGACGCTGCGCAACGAGACCAAGATTTCCGATTACGAGGCGCGCGCCAAAACGCAAAGCCCCTGGCTTTAAGGGGCAGCGATGAGCGACGCGGTACTGCGCGAAGTCAAAGACGGTTTGTGCACGATCACGCTCAACAAGCCGGACAAGCTGAACGCACTCGGCACCGACAGTTTCAAGGGATTGTCGGACGCCTGCGATTACATCACCTCGCATGTTTCCGAAATCGGTTGCGTGCTCATCAAAGGCACGGGCCGCGCGTTCTGCGCCGGTAACGATCTGGGGGGGCTGACGGAAGTCTTCGAAGGCGGCGACAGTTCGCGTTTCCGCAGCGACACCGTTGAACGGATCGCGACGCTTCCGATGCCGGTGGTGGCGCAGGTGCATGGCCATTGCCTGACGGGCGGGCTGGAACTGGCGCTGGCCGCAGACATCATCATCGCGGGCGAAAGTGCGAAGTTCGGCGATACGCATGGCAAATGGGATCTCGTGCCGGTTTGGGGATTGAGCCAGCGTCTGCCGCGCCGCGTGGGACGCGCGAAGGCGTTGGAGATGTCGTTCTCCGCACGCTTCTATTCCGGGCGCGAGGCGGAGACGATGGGCTTGGCGAACATCTGCGTGCCCGATGCGGAACTGGATGCAACGGTTGCCGCATTCGTGAAGGACGTGCTTGCCAATTCCTGGCGTTCCAGCCGGGCGATCAAGAAGCTGGTCGACGAGACCGATGGCATGGTCCTGAAGGCAGGCCTTGCTCATGAAGTTCACAGAAGCGAAGGCCGAGGCCCGGAAACGGCCGAACGTCTGGCACGGATGCGGAAATAAACATGACCTACAAGATTCTGTTGTTGCCCGGTGACGGCATCGGGCCCGAAGTGATGGGCGAGACGCGGCGCGTACTGGAATGGTTCGGCAAGAATCGCAAGCTCGCCTACACGGTCGACGAAGACCTGGTCGGCGGCATCTCATACGAGACGCATGGCACGCCCGCGACCGATGCGATGATGGCGAAAGCCAAAGCGGCGGACGCCGTGTTGTTCGGCGCGGTGGGCGGGCCCAAATGGGACACGCTGGCGTTCGAACATCGTCCGGAACGCGGGCTTCTGCGTTTGCGCAAGGATCTTGAACTGTTCGCGAACCTGCGCCCTGCCCTTTGTTTCGATGCGTTGAAAGATGCGTCCAGCCTGAAGCCGGAAATCGTTTCGGGGCTGGACATCCTGATCGTGCGCGAACTGACGGGCGGGGTTTATTTCGGCGAGCCGAAAGAGATCACCAACCTGCCGAACGGCGAGAAGCGCGCGGTCGATACGCAGCTTTATACGACGCATGAGATCGAGCGCATTGCGCGGGTGGCATTCGAGCTGGCGCGGCTGCGCGGCAACCGCGTGTCGTCTGCCGAGAAGTCGAACGTCATGGTGACGGGCGTGTTGTGGCGCGAAGTCGTGACGCGCATTCACAAGGCGGAATTCCCCGACGTCGAATTGAGCCACATCCTGGCCGACAATTGCGCGATGCAGTTGGTGCGCAATCCGAAACAGTTCGACGTGGTGGTGACCGACAATCTGTTCGGCGACATCCTTTCCGACGAGGCGGCGCAATTGACCGGCTCCATCGGTATGCTGCCGAGCGCCTCGCTGGGTGCGAAGAACGCAGCCGGAAACCAGCCGGGGCTTTATGAGCCCGTCCACGGCTCGGCGCCCGACATTGCCGGGAAAGGATTGGCCAATCCGATCGCCTGCATCCTGTCGCTCGCCATGTGCCTGCGCTATTCGTTCGGGCGTGTGGAAGACGCCGCGCTGCTGGATCGCGCCGTCGATCAGGTGCTCAGCGAAGGCTGGCGCACCGGCGACATCATGCAGCCCGGCATGAAGAAAGCCGGCACGCGCGAGATGGCGGACGCGATTTTGAAGGCGCTGGATAAGCTCGCACCCTGAATTTCCAAAAAATGGAATTCGGACTTCCATTTTTTGGAAATCCGTGCTAAACGCCTGCCATGATCGTGGTGGGAACGGACGTCGTCGAGCGCTATTTTGCGGAACGGCCCGGCCACCGCGGCATCAGAGCGGCACGGGCCCAGTATGAATCCTGGCTTGCGATCGCCGAGGCCGTAGACTGGAAGACACCGCAGGATGTGAAGCGGTCCCATCCCAAGGCGAGCATCCTTAAGGGCGGCCGCGCGGTGTTCAACATCAAGGCGAACGACTATCGCCTGGTGGCTTTGGTGCAGTATCGCGATGGCGTGTTGCTGATCCGGTTTTTCGGAAGCCACGAAGAGTATGACGATATAGATGCGGAGACGGTGTGATGAAGGCGACCCTGATTGTCATCCAGAATGAGGCCGATCATGCGGCGGCAAAGTCGCTGGTCGCCAAACTCATGGCATCCAGCACGCCGGCCGACCGGGCGCGCATGACAGCCCAGGCACGTCTCATCGAGGCTTACGAACGCTCGCGCTGGCCGCGCCGGGCGCCATCGCTGCCCGATCTGCTTTCCTACCTGATGGATCAGCATGGACTTTCGCGCGCCGATCTCGTGCCGCTGCTGGGCACGGCGAGCCGCGTCAGCGAAGTGCTCTCCGGCAAACGCGATTTGAGCATGACAATGGTGAAGCGGTTGCGCGAGCGCTTTCATATTCCGGCGGACGTTTTGATAGCATCGGAATCCCGCGCGGCAGCTTGATACGCTGCCATCACGGTTCGATCACCACCTTGCCGATCGCTTTGCGCGATTGCAGCTGGCGCATCGCGTCCACCGCTTTCGCCAGTGGATACCGCGCGCTGATGTGCGGGTGGATTTTGTTTTCTGCCAGCAGCCGGTCGATGGCTTCCATGTTCTCGCGGCCCTTTTCGGGAAACTTGCGGCCGTATTCGCCGGCGCGGACGCCGAGGATCGAATAGCCCTTGATCAGCGGCATGTTCACCGTGATCGAGGGGATGCGTCCGCTCGTGAAGCCGATGATGAGGATGCGGCCGTCGAAGGCGATGCAGCGGGTGGATTCGTCGAAGACGTCGCCGCCGACGGGATCGTAGATCACATCCGCGCCGCCACCGGTGATCTCTTTCACCGGTTCGCGGAAACCCTGTGACGGCAGAACGTGGTCGGCGCCGTAGGATTTGAGGAAGGTTCGTTTTTCTTCCGTAGAGGCTGTGGCGATGACCTTTGCGCCCAGCGCCTTGCCGAGATCGACGGCAGCCAATCCCATGCCCCCCGCCGCACCGTGCACCAGCAGCCATTCGCCCTTCTGCAATTCGGCGCGGCGGACGAGTGCTACGTAGCCGGTGAGATAGCCGACGGTGAAACTGGCAGCTTCCGCATAGCCCACACCACCGGGAATGCGGCGTAAGGTGGATGCGTCACGGATCGCTTCTTCGGCGTAGCAGCCGATGCCGCCGACGATCACGCGGTCGCCCGCTTTCACATTCGTCACCGCACTGCCGGTTTCGATCACATCGCCTGCGGCTTCGGTGCCCGGTGTGAAGGGAATCTGTGGCTTGTGCTGGTATTTGCCCTGGATGGTCAGGATGTCGGGGAAATTCACCGCCGCTGCGCGGATGCGGATGCGCGCCTCGTTCGGATTGAGCGGCGGGAGCGTCACCTCTTCGAGTTTGACGGTTGCGATGTCTTCGGAAATCTCGCGGCAGACGATGGCTTTCACGGAAGGCTCGCGGGCGGCGAAACCTTGCGGTGCGGCAGCGTGCGCACACCGCCCATGAACAAGGCGGTCGCAAAATCGGCCGCCGCCGGCGGATCGATGTCTTCGCGCGTGAGCATACGTTCGGCGATCTCGAACGCCACACCAACGATGGCCGCCATCAGGAAATCGGAATCGACCGGCGGGAAAAGGCCTTTGGAAATCGCGGTCTCGATGTCTTCGCGCAGTTCTTCGAAGCCCGCGATGATTTCCGGCGTGTCCATGCGCACGCGCATCGCATCGGAACGGTTGCGACGGATGGCGCGGAAATTTCCCTGATCGTCGGCGACATATTGGAAGAACGTGCGGAAGGTGCCGGAGATGAACTCTTCGATAGAGGCCGCGCGAATGCGCTCGGCGCGCAGGCGCGGGCGGATGCGCAGCGCACTGTCGTCCTGGATCGCCTGGAACACTTCTTCTTTCGACTTGAAGTAATTGTAGAAAGTGCCGGAGGCGAGCGGGGTGGCGCGGATGATGTCGCGCACGGTGGTCGCGCCATAGCCCAGTTCGGCAAAGACGTTCTTCGCCGCTTCCAGAATGAGCTCGCGGTTCTGGATCTTGGTCTTTTCGCGCTTGCCGGCGCGGGGTGCTGCGGGGGGCCGGTTGAGTTCGGTTGTCATGAGTCACAAGTGTAGAGGTTCGTGACGGGCCGTCAACTTTTGGCCTGCGTTGACAGGGGGCCGGACCCGCGCCAAAGCAACGGATATGGCGGAAATCCAACAAAATTGGCGGGGCATCATGGCGGCGGCCATGGGCAAAACCCCGTTCATCGTGAGCCTCGGCGGCGTGATCGACGAGGTGGGCAATGGCCGGGTGCTGATGCGCCTGCCCTATTCGGACACGCTGGTGGGCGATCCCGATACCGGCGTGGTGCATGGCGGGGTCATCACCGCGATGCTCGATCATTCCTGCGGGCTGGCCATCGGCAGCGCGCTGCGGGCACCCGCACCTTATGTCACGCTCGACCTGCGCATCGATTACATGAAACCGGCGCGGCCCAGGGCGGACATCCTGTTCGAGGCGGAGTGTTTGAAGATCACGCACGAGATCATCTTTGCGCGCGGGCTCGCCTTTCAGGACAATCGCGACGATTTCATCGCGCGCTCCACCGGCACCTTCATGTTCTCCCGGCCGCAAGGAACGGGCGCATGAAGATCGATCTCACCAATGCGGCGCTCGACGCGAACGCGCTGGCCGACAGCGTTCCCTATTGCGCGCATCTGGGCGTGAAGCTTTCGGTGAAAGACGGGCGGCTGGTGCTGGAGATGCCGTTCAGCGATCACCTGATCGGCAACCCGATGGTGCCCGCGATTCACGGCGGTGTGATAGGGTCGTTTCTGGAGACCGCTGCGATCTCACAGGTGATCTGGGAAACGGCGGCCAAGGCGACGCCGAAGCCCGTGGACATCACCATCGACTATTTCCGCACCGGACGGCCGGTGACGAGCTATGCGGCGGCGCGCATCGTCAAGCTGGGGCGGCGCGTCATCAACGTCCATGCCGAGATGTGGCAGGACGACGAGACCAAACCTGTCGCCGTGCTGCATGGGCATTTTTTGATTGGGGCGGAATAAAACTCGATCACTCCCTCTCCCCCGCTGGGGGAGAGGGAATGATTTTAAGCATCCACACCAACTGCATCCCCGATACGCGTAAAACCGTCGCGCGCGAGAAGCGCCGAAAGTTCTTGCTTGATGCGGATTATGAGGCCGGGACCTTCATAGGCCATGGCGGTGTAGAGTTGCACCAAACTCGCGCCGGCGCGGATTTTTGCATAGGCGTCTGCGCCTGAGGAAATGCCGCCTGCGCCGATCAACACGATCCGGTTTCCGACACGTTGGCGCATCGCTTTCAGGATTGCCGTCGATGGCACAAACAGGGGCGCGCCGGAGAGGCCGCCGGATTCTTTTGCGTTGGGGCTTTTGAGCGTGGCGGGGCGCGCGAGCGTGGTGTTGGAGACGATCACGCCTTCGATGCCGGAGGCAAGAACCGTGGCCGCGATGTCGTCGAGTGCGTGTTCGTCGAGATCTGGCGCAATCTTGAGCAGCAAGGGAACGGTGTTGTTTGCGCGCGCGCGTTCTTCGGTGACGACGGCGAGGAGTTTTTCCAGCTCGTCGCGATTTTGCAGGCCGCGCAATCCGGGCGTGTTGGGCGAGGAGATGTTGACCGTCACGTAATCGGCGAATGGCGAAAGGCGCGTGAAGGTCTGGCGATAGTCGTCGATGCGATCGGCAGAGTCCTTGTTGGCGCCGATATTGATGCCGGCGATGCCCACGCGGTTGCGGGTGCTCAGTCGGCGAGCCGCCGATTCCATGCCTTCATTGTTGAAGCCGAGCCGGTTGATGACGGCGCGATCCTCCGCCAGACGGAACATGCGCGGGCGGGGATTTCCAGGTTGTGGCCTGGGGGTGACTGTGCCGCACTCGACAAAACCGAAGCCCAGCTTGAGCATGACATTTGGCACCTCGGCGTTCTTGTCGAAGCCCGCCGCAAGACCCAACGGATTTGGAAAAAGCCGTCCAAACAATGGGATAGCGAGCTTCGGGTCGTCTGCCGGAGCGGCCGGAAGGATCGCGCCGCCCGTCTTCAAAAGGACGATTGTGGCGCGGTGGGCAGCCTCTGCGGGGAACCTTCTGAGCAACGCTGTGGCGAAATCCGTCAACATGCCTAGACTCTTGACTATGGGGGTTGTAATTTCCTAGATAGACCTTATTTTAGGAATTCTTGCAGGAGATTCGCTCCCATGCTGTCGGGAAACTATATGCTGACTCACAAACAAATCTGGGCTGCCATCGATGGCCTTGCGGAACGTCACGATCTTTCTGCATCGGGCCTCGCAAAACTCTCCGGACTCGATCCGACCACGTTCAACAAATCCAAACGCATCGCTGCGAATGGCAAAGAACGCTGGCCTTCGACGGAAAGCGTTGCAAAGATTCTCAACGCAACGGGCGAAAGTCTCGAAGGTTTTGTCGGGCTTGTTTCGCGCGCCGGACGAATGGCGACGCGTTATGTGCCGCTGATCGGACTGGCGCAAGCCGGCGAAAAAGGATTCTTCGACGACGCGGGATTTCCCGCCGGTCACGGCTGGGAGCAGATCGCGTTTCCCGGCCTCGACGACGAACATGCCTATGCGCTCGAAATCGCGGGCGATTCGATGCTTCCCGTCTATCGCGACGGCGATCGCATCGTGGTTTCGCCCTCCGCAAGCGTGCGGCGCGGAGATCGCGTTCTGGTGCGCACCAATGCGGGCGAGGTGATGGCCAAGCAGCTTGCCCGGCACACCGCGCAACGTATCGAATTGCAGTCGTTCAATCCGGCTTACGAGACGCGCGGCTTCGATCTTGCCGACGTCACGTTCATGCACAGGATCGTGTGGTCGAGCCAGTAAGCGTTGTCCGACGCCGAACCCGAGCGATTGCCGCCACCGCCATTCTGGCGGACGCGGTATTTCGCTTTCGACGTGCTGCCACGACGGCCTTATTTGGATTCCGCGGACATACCGCGTCCTCACCCAACCGGAACATCGCATGGTGCAGCCCGACGGACGTATTCGGCTTCATGGATTTTCCGAAAGCCTCGGCTGTTACCTCAGGGTTGTGCTATTGTCCGACGGTGAAACGGTTCACAACGCCTTCGCAGATGAGGGCTTCACGCCATGAAGACACGCTACGACAAAGCCACCGACAGCCTGTATGTGGAAGTCCGACCACTAGCGTCTCGACGCACAGTGGAAATCGAAAACGATGTCATGGTCGATTTGGGAGAGGATGGCGAGCCTGTCGGCTACGATATCCAACACGCCTCCACCAAGGCCCAATTCATTGGACGTTTGATCTTGGGACAGGATAAGGCCGCGGAATAGTTTACTGCGGGATGCCCATATAGCTGTCGAGCTTGGCTTCGAGGGCTTTCTTGTCCTTGCCGTTGAGCAGCGCGAGCAATTCGGCGGCGCGCTTCTTGGACGCTTCCTCATAGGCGTTCTGCGGGGTGGCCGCGATGACGCGCTTCCAGGCGGCTTCGATCTTATCGTGATATTCATCGGCGTCGTAAGCGGCCAGCCCCAGACCGTATTGGTAATTGATGAGGATGTCGTTGGGCGAAAGCTTGAACGCCTGATCGTAGAACGCAAGGCCCTTGTCCATGGTCGCGCCATAGGTCCAGCGCGCAAGCATCGAGCCGCCGACGCGCACCACTTCGAAATGCCAACCGCCCATGGTGGCGATGAGTTGCGCATCTTTCGGATGGGCGGCGAGCGCATCTTCGATCGCCTGCTCGGACTGTTCGCCGAGTTTCTGGTTTTGCGCCGCCATCAACCCGATGATACGGCCCTTATAGCCGAGTGCCGCGGCAAGATAGATCGTCGGCAGCGCGCCCTTGGGATTTGCGGCGAGTGCCTTCCTTGCGATGTCTTCCGTGCGCTTGACGCAATCCATGCAAGGCGAGGTGTGCATCGTCATGTCGGACGCAGCAGCCCGCGCAGCAACGCCCAATCCGTCGGCGTTGTTTTCGGCGAGACCCGCCTTGATGGCGTCTTCGTATTTCCCTTGCGACCAGAGATCGTAGGCAGGGTCTGCAAAAGCCTGTGTCGCGAACGTTGTAACGAAAAGCGCGAACGCTGCGACACGAAACTTCATCTGACTTCCTCCACCAGGCGCCCCGCGAGTGCGGCGCGGATCAATTCTGCCGTTTCCTTGCAGCCGTAGAGGGCTGCAAACGAACCGAAGCGCGGGCCTTGCGTCTGGCCGAACAACACTTCGTAGAGAGCCTTGAACCAGTCGCGCAAAGGTTCGAAGCCGTGTGATTTGCCGATTTCGTAAACGGCGTTCTGCACCACGGCGCCATCGCGTTCCTGACCCATTGCCTCCAGCGTCCGCGCCAGTTCTTCCAGCGCTTTGCGTTCATTTTCGGACGGCGCGCGATACTTCTTCGCCGGCCGCACGAAATCCTCGTAGTATTTGATGGCGTAACTTACAAGTTTGTCAATACCCGGATTGTCTTCCGGCGAGGCGTCCGGCGCATAGGCTTTGATAAAGCCCCAGAGAACTTCGCGGTTGGACGCATTCGACGCGCTGACCAGATTGAGCAGCAACGCGAACGTAACCGGATAGGACTCCTGCGGCGGACGACCCGCGTGCAAATGCCAAACCGGATTCTCAAGCTTCTTTGCCTGATCTTCGCCGTGATACGCATCGAGGAACGCAATGTAATCGTCGACCGCTTTGGGGATGACGTCGAAGTAGAGCTTCTTCGCCACGCGCGGCTTTTGGTACATGAACAGCGCGATGGATTCTTCCGGGCCGTAGGTCAGCCATTCGTCGACCGACAGGCCGTTGCCCTTCGATTTCGAAATACGCTGGCCCTGTTCGTCGAGGAACAGTTCGTAGTTGAAGCCTTCGGGCGGTTCGCCGCCGATGGCGCGCAGGATTTTCGACGAGAGTTCGACGGATGAAATGAGATCCTTGCCGGACATTTCGTAATCGACGCCGAGTGCCAGCCAGCGCATCGCCCAATCGGCTTTCCATTGGCACTTCACATGGCCGCCGGTGACGGGGACTTCGGTTTTCCTGCCGTCTTCGTCGTAGACGATGGTGCCGCGCTCGGGATGCCATTCGACCACCGGCACTTGCAGCACGACTCCGGTCTTCGGGCAGATTGGAAGAAATGGCGAATAGGTGGCCCTGCGCTCGTCGCCGAGCGTGGGCAACACCGTGTCGCGCACCTTTTCGTAGTTGCGCAGGATGGTGAGCAACGCTTCGTCGAACTTGCCGGACTTGTAACAGTCCGTCGAACTCATGAATTCGTAGCGGAAGCCGAAACGATCGAGAAAGGCGCGCAGCCGCGCATTGTTGTGCGCGCCGTAGCTTTCGTGCGTGCCGAAGGGATCGGGCACCGAGGTCAGCGGCTTGCCGAGATTGGCGGCCAGCATGTCCTGGTTGGGCACGTTGCCGGGGACTTTGCGCAGGCCGTCCATATCGTCGGAGAACGAGATCAGATGCGTGGGTACATCGCTCATCGTTTCGAAAGCGTGGCGCACCCAGCTCGTGCGTGCGACTTCGCCGAAGGTACCGATATGCGGCAGGCCCGAGGGGCCGTAGCCAGTCTCGAACAAGACTTTGTTAAGAGGTTTGCCCGCTTTCGCGCGTTTCTCGATCCGGGCGAGCACTTTTCGTGCTTCTTCGAACGGCCAGGCATGGGCGTTGAGGGCGAGGTCGCGGACGGTGCCGCCGGATGCATCCGTGGTCATGGCTAATCGAGGTTTAAGCGATTGGAAAGGGCGCGAAAGCTAGGCTTTGGCAGGGGATCGCGTCAATGTCCGCAGTCGACAATTTGCCGAGCGAAAAGCCGCGTATGCCGGATTTGCGCGCCGTGCTCGCGCCCCTGACCCAGCAACTGCCGCTGGTCACGCTGATCTTCTGCGCGGCGGTCACGCTTCCGGTGCTCCTGCTGCTTGCGCATACGGGACTGGTTCCGGCGATAGGCACCGCGGTCGCGTTCTTCATTGTGACGATCCTTTACCAGCGCGTCAGCACGGCGCGCCTTCTTGCCGAGGCTCGCCGGCTTCGCGAAGACAATCTGGCGCTGGTGTTGCGGCTTTCGGAAGAGAAACTGGCGGCGGAGAAATCCCGGGATGCGGCGCAGGTGAGCGCGCGGGCGAAATCGGTGTTCATCGCCAATATCAGCCACGAGATTCGCACGCCGCTCAATGCACTTCTCGGCATGTCGCAGTTGCTGGAACGAGCGGGGCTGGAGAAGACCCATCGCGATTATGTGAAGGTGATGCTGGAAGCGGGCCGCGGGCTGAGAACATTGCTCGACGACGTGATCGCGCTGGCGCGCGACGATTCCGAAGACATCCATACCGAGGATTGCGATGCGGGGCTTGCCGCGCGCGCAGTGGCGCAATTGCTGCAGCCGCATGCGTGGGAGAAACGGCTCCGGCTCAACATCTCCGTGCCGGCGGAATTGCCGCGCGCGGCGGCCGATCCAAGGCGGGTGCGGCAGGTGTTGCTGAAACTTGCGGAGAATGCGCTGAAATTCACCGAGCGCGGGGCGGTGGAGATCCTGGTCGAGCCCATACGGGACGGAAACGGACATACCGTATTGCGGTTTTCGGTGACCGATACGGGCCACGGCATCCCGCCGGAAGTCGCACCGCATCTGTTCGAACCCTTCTCGCCGGGCGATGTGTCCTATGCGCGCAAGCATCAGGGCGCGGGGCTGGGGCTTGCCGTGGCCAAACGCGCCGTCGAACAGATGGGCGGCAGAATAGGTTTCGAAAGCGATCCGGGGCACGGATCGACGTTCTGGTTCGAACTTCCGACCGTGGAATCGCGGACAAACCCCAAGCCCCAATTCCTCGACATTTCCGGTGATATGCATGCGCCGGCCGATCTTCTGTTGCTGGTGTTCCTGCGCGACGGGCGCGTGTCACAGGAAATCGTGCGGTTGCTGGAGCCGTTCGGAAACCACATCGCCATCGCACACAGCCAGGCCGAGGCGGCGCAACGGGCGAGCCGCGAACAATTCGATGCGATCATCGCCGAAGCGCGCGATGTGGAATCGCTTGCAGCCGTGCCGGGACGCAAGGCACCGCTGCTGGCGCTGCTGTTTGCGGGCGACCGGCCGCCGGCAAGCGGCGACGAAGCCCTGCATTGGCCCGCGCGTCCACGGGAATTCTATGGGATGCTACACAAGCTGAGCGACGAAGCGCAGCGTTCGCAGATCATCGAGAAGCCCAAAAGCGAAGCCCCGCCGATCGACGCCAATGCGTTTGCATCGCTGGAGAAGTCCTTGGGGCTGCCGACATTGCTGGAAATCTTGCACGCCTACATCAAGACCGCCGAGGATCTTTGCGAGGCGCTCACCAAGGCGAGCGCCGAAGCCGACTGGAACGAGGCGGGGCGCGTGGCGCAAGACATCGCGGGGGCAGCCGGCGGTCTCGGCCTTGCAGCGATGACGGCGGCGGCCCGCGGCTTTGCTGCCCAGGCGCGCGAAAGCGACGACGGACATGCGCTGAGGAATGCCGCCCAGACGGTGATCGGCGAACATTTGCGGGTGCGCACAGCGCTCGCCGATCTTTATCCCGACCTCGCGGCTTAATCCGTCTCTCGAATTTATCGCCCGTTCCGCGCCGGACAGGCTAAGTAACCGGCATGGCCGATGTGTCCGCCCTGCTTGCCGATCTGCCCGCGCTGGTAACCGCGCCCGGCGGCGGCGTGGCCGCGCAGCACGGCGAAACGGCGAAACTGAAACTCGACGAAGCGCGGCGGCTGTTCCGTTCCGGCGATGTGATGGTGGCCCATGCCGCTTTCGTGGCGGGGCGGTTGAAGACCACGCCTGCCGCACCGCTTTACGACGTGATGGAACTGTTTGCGTTCGTGCGGCCGGCGCAGCCTTGCATCCCTTCGCCGCTGGGGCTTGCGCGCGCGCTGGGATTGCCGCTTCCCGAAACGGTGGACGAACAGGCGCGTACGCTGGGGCTTGCAGCGGAAGCGTTGTTGCAGGAACTCGATGGTGCCGAACGCAAGGAGAAATTGCGGCCGCTCGCATCTTCGCTGTTCAAGGCGGGATGGAAGTGGGGGCCACTGGTGCTTTCCGTTGTCGGCGAGCCGGAAAAGCAATTGGGGCCGCTTGCCGGATTCGATGCGTGGCGCGTTTTGCCGGAATGGGAAGACGATATGGCGCCGGACAAGCCCGGCTCGCTTCCAGTCGATGCAGAGGAAACGCGCGCGCGGCTTTCGCGTTTGGTCGGGCTTTCGCACGAACAGCGCGCCGAGCAGGGCGAATATGCGGTGGCCGCGAGCTACGCGTTCGGCGCGCGCGAAACGGCAGGTGCACCCAAGGTTGCGCTGATCGAAGCGGGAACCGGCATCGGAAAGACGCTGGGGTATCTGGCACCTTCGAGCGTGTGGGCGGAGAAGAACGGGCCGGGGCTCTGGATTTCGACCTATACGCGAAACCTGCAACGGCAGATCGTGCAGGAAATCGCGCGACTTTATCCCGATCCCGTCGAACGCGAAGACAAGGCGGTGGTGCGAAAGGGTCGCGAGAACTATCTCTGCCTGCTCAATTTCGAGGAAGCCGCGCGGCGCACCGCGCTGACGCCGGGACAGCGCGCGGTCGCGCTGGGGCTGACGGCACGGTGGATTTCGGCGACGACCGATGGCGATCTGTCGGGGCAGAATTTTCCCGCATTTCTCGCGGCGAGTTTTCCGCTTTCGGAGATCACCGACCGGCGGGGGGAATGTATTTATGCGGCCTGTTCTCACTACCGCACCTGTTTCATCGAGCGCGCGATACGCCGCGCGCGGCATGCGCCTATCGTGGTTGCCAATCATGCGCTGGTGATCGCGCAGGCCGCGGGCGATGCGCTGTCGCTCGACGAGACCAACGATGCGCCGCCGGAACGGCGCGTGCGCTATGTGTTCGATGAGGGTCATCATCTGTTCGATGCGGCGGATTCCGGATTTTCGGCGCTGCTTTCGGGCATGGAGATGGCGGACCTTCGCCGCTGGATCCGCGGACCGGAAGCGCGCGCGAGAAGCCGGATGCGCGGGCTGGAAGAACGGTTGAAAGACATCATTGCCGACGACGATGTGGCGCGCTCGGCGCTGGATGATGCGGTGTTGTCTGCCGGTGCGCTTGCAGGGGAAGGCTGGCACGGGCGCGTGGTGAACGGCGGCGCGCGCGGGCCGGGCGAAGTGTTTCTGGCGCTCGCCTACAATCATGTGCGGGCGAAAAGCGAAGACGGCGAATCATTCTATTCGCTGGAGGCCGATGTTGCGCCGCTGGACGAGGAACTGCTGCAGGCGGCGCGCGAGCTTTCGCTGGCGTTGAAACGCGTGGCCGTGCCGTTGCTCAGGCTTTCGCAGGCACTGCGCAAGCAACTGGACGAAAAAGCGTCCGATCTCGAAACCTTTCAGCGCGCACGCATCGAAGCGGCAGCACGCGGGCTTGCGCGGCGGGCACGGATCGTGTTGCCCGCGTGGATTTCGATGCTGGATGCGCTGGATGGCGAATCCGTGGACGAAGAGTTCGTCGACTGGTTCGAGATCGCGCGCGATGACGGGCGCGATCTGGACGTGGGATTGCACCGGCATTGGATCGATCCGACCGTGCCGCTGGCGACCGAAGTTCTGGCGCCAGCGCACGGGGCGCTTATCACGTCGGCCACGTTGCGCGATCTCGCAGAGGGGGTGGACGACTGGGCGAGCGCGGAAGTCCGCACCGGTGCGCACCATTTGCCTGAACCGCCGAAGCGGGCGAGTTTCGGCTCGCCGTTCGACTATGCCGAACAATCGCGCGTGTTCATCGTGCGCGATGTGAACCGGCGCGATGCGGACCAGCTGGCGGCGGCCTATCGGGAGTTGTTTCTGGCGGCGGGCGGCGGCGGGCTGGGTCTGTTCACCGCGGTGCGCACCCTGCGCGCGGTGGAGAACCGGATCGCGGGGCCGCTTTCAGATGCGGGCATCACGCTTTACGCACAGCACGTAGACCGGCTGGACACGGGCGCGCTCGTCGATCTCTTCCGGGCGGAGGAAAACGCCTGCCTGCTCGGCACCGATGCGTTGCGCGACGGGGTGGACGTGCCGGGGCGGAGTTTGCGGCTGGCCGTGTTCGACAAGGTGCCGTGGCCCAAGCCCACCATCCTGCACAAGGCGCGGCGCGCGCGATTCGGCAAGAGCTACGACGACCTTCTGACCCGGCTCCGGCTCAAGCAGGCGTTCGGCCGTCTGATCCGCACCACCAACGACCGGGGCGTGTTCGTGATCCTGGAACCGGCCACGCCATCGCGGCTGTTGTCGGCCTTTCCGCCGGATGCGCCGGTTCGCCGCTGCGGCCTGGCAGAGGCAATTGCCGAAATCCGTGGGTTTCTTGGCGACGGCGGGTGACGAGGTGAAGGTCGCCCCCTAAACTTGTCATCCCGGTCGCGCATCGCGCGAACCGGGACCCATAGAGAGGCCGCTCGATGGGTCCCGGGTCACGGCGCAAACGCGCCGTGCCGGGGATGACAGGTTGGATTTGAGATGACCGTAGACGATACTCTGTTCGCCACCGAGACCGCTGACGGCGCCGATCATTTCGGGCGCTATTCCACCGGTATCCTGCCGAGCCATGTGCTCAAGCGGCTGATCCGGGCGCGGCGCGAAATCCGGGCAGCGGAAGATATCGAGGACGCGCAGATCCAACCGGCGAGCATCGATCTGCGGCTGGGGCCGGTGGCCTATCGCGTGCGGGCGAGTTTTCTTCCCGGACCGAACGCCACGGTGGAAGACAAGCTCAAAGCGGTCTTCATGCATGAGATCGACCTCAGCCAAGGCGCCGTTCTGGAGACGGGCTGCGTCTATATCGTGCCGCTGCTCGAATATGCCGATTTCTCCGCGCGCGTTTCGGGAACGGCCAATCCCAAAAGTTCGACGGGTCGCATCGACGTTTTCACGCGTCTCATCACCGATCACGGACAGGCGTTCGATCGCGTGGAAGCGGGCTACAGCGGGCCGCTTTACGCGGAAATTTCGCCGCGCACGTTCCCGATTCTCGTGCGTAAGGGATCGAAGCTGAATCAGCTGCGCATCCGTCACGGCTCGCCGCAATTCACCGACACGCAATTGCGCAGGCTCCATGCGGAGAGTCCGCTCGTTTCGGGCGAGGCCGATATCGACAATGGATTGGCGTTGTCCATCGATCTGAAAGGCGACGGCAATTCGCGCATCGGTTGGCGGGCAAAACGGCACACCGGCATCATCGATGTCGACAGGCGCGCAGTGCTTTCGCCGGGCGATTTCTGGGATCCGATCGAGGCCAATGCCGAAGGCAACATGATCCTCGATCCGGACGAGTTCTATATTCTCGTCAGCCGCGAGGCGGTGGCCATTCCTTACGACTACGCAGCCGAGATGGTGCCGTTCAATCCGCTGGTGGGCGAATTCCGCGTGCATTACGCGGGTTTCTTCGATCCGGGTTTCGGCTACGAGCCGGGGCAGCCGCCTTGTGCGCGCGGCGTGTTGGAAGTGCGCTCGCGCGAAGTGCCCTTCATCCTCGAACATGGGCAGATCATCGGGCGGCTGGTGTTCGAGCGGCTCACCGATCCGCCGCCGGAAGTCTATGGGCAGGGGATCGGGTCGAACTATCAGCGCCAGGGGCTGAAACTCTCCAAGCATTTCCGGGGCGGCTGATCCGTACACGCAACATCGTTGCGGCACTACTGACTCTATTGTGACTTTGAATCCACATCGCATCCCAAAAACCGGCTGACCACAAATTGCCCCATTGCGTCGCGCGGCGGTCATGGCGAAGGTGGCGTTGTCGCTGGTTCGGCTTGGGGGAGCAGTTCCCGCGGCAAGTCCGCTTAAAGGGGGCAGTGTGAGGCGGCTACGGCGTGCATGCGCCGGCCGCCTCATTCATTTCTACAAGCATTCCAGGCATTTCTGGAAGCATTCCAGAATATCTCGCGATGCGAGGTAAAGGCGGCCAAATCTAGTGGCCGCCTTTTTTCTTGCCCGAATTGTCGGCGGCGAAACGGCCAGCCCCCATACCGACCAGCAGAAGCAGCGCGCCCATCAGCAGCACGTCGCGCGAAAAATAGTCGAAAGCTTCGGCGCGGGCATCGCCGTGCATCGTCCAGTAGTTGTGGAGCAGGACGGAAATGGCGAGCATCACCGCGAAGAGCGCCATCGCGAAATAGCGGGTCTGGTAGCCGATGATGAGGGCCACGGAGGCCAGCGCGACCACAGCGAGGAACAGGCCGAACAGCACCGGAGGAGCCGCAATGTTGTGGGCCTTGAGCATGTCCATCGTGCCCGCCCAATCCTGCGCATAGGTCCATGACTGGGTGAGGAGGTACCAGCCAATGGCGATCCGTCCCAGGAGCGGCGCGATGACCTCAGAAAGGGACATTTGGGGAAATCCTAGAAGGGAACGGGCCAGCCGTAAGCCCCGAGGACCAGGGTCAGGAGCCCGCAGGCCAAAAGGGCCGCCACCCAGGTTTCCCGCTGCGGGGAGCCGAGCGGCCGGGCGACGATACTGAACAGAACCAGGGCAACCCCGCCGATGAACAGCATGGAGAAGACAAGCTGGGCCACGACAAAGGCCCGGAAGACGCCCGCGATCCCGGCCAGCGCAAGCAATATGATTGCATACCGGCCGAATTGGTCAGGTGTCTGAGTCGTCGTAATGCCGTGCGGCGTGGTCATCGCCATTCGCGTTTCTCCGCGAATCACAGCTGCATGCAAGAAATATGTCACAAGGGAACCGCAAACGGAATATCGTTTTTCCGCAATAGCTTATAAAGTTAACAGGAAAGCGGTTGCGGCAAGGTTGTAAAGGCCCGCGACGCCCCGCTCAAGCCTGACGGAGCGCGTGTTTGCGCAGGTGCCGGACCAGCGCCATCTCGTCGAGCTGGGATTGCGCCCGGCGGGCTTCGGCCTCTTCGACACGGCGGGCCTGCTGTTCCATGGCCAGTTCGAAGGCCTTGAGATCCTGATAGGCGGTGGCCAGATCGTTTTGCGCGACGGCACGTTCGCGTTCGATCTCTTTCAGCGTCTCGCGCAGGTTTTCGCGGCGGCTTTCGATGGAGCGGAGGAAGGACGGGAAGGCAAGACGGCCGATATCGGAATCGTTGGCGCGTTGGCGTTCGCGCGCGATCGAGTCTTCCAGATCGGCGAGTTTGCGATCCAGATCGGTCTTCATCGCGTCGAGCGTCGTCATCCGGCGCTTCAGTTCGTCGACCCTGAAGCGTTTGACGCGCAACATGGTATCGGCGCGCTTCATGTTTTGCTCCCAGTTCCGAGCTCGGCCATGATGGCCTCCAGTTCGGCATATCCGTCAGCCAGTGTGACGCGTTCCTCTTTCTTTTGCGTTAGGAACGCTTCAAGTTTCGGATAGACCTTTACCGCTGCATCCACTTCAACATTCGTGCCAGCCTTGTATGCGCCAAGACGGATCAGTTCCGCCATGTCTTCATAAACGGCGAGCGGCGCACGGGCCTTGGCCACAATGCTTTGTTCATTTTCCCTGTTGCAAGCGGGCATGGCGCGCGAAACCGATTTGAGAACATTAATCGCCGGAAAGCGTCCGCGTTCCGCGATGGCACGATCCAGAACAATATGTCCGTCGAGAATACCGCGAACGGCGTCGGCGACGGGTTCGTTGTGATCGTCGCCTTCCACCAAAACTGTGAATAACCCGGTAATCGAACCTGACGAGCCGTTAAGGCCGGGGCCAGCGCGTTCCAGCAATTTCGGAAGTTCCGCAAACACCGTTGGCGTATAGCCTTTCGATGCCGGCGGTTCGCCCGCCGACAAACCGATTTCGCGCTGTGCCATTGCGAAACGGGTGACGCTATCCATCAACAGAAGAACGTGCAGACCCTGATCGCGCAATTGTTCGGCAACCGCCATCGCGACGTAAGCCGATTGACGGCGCACGAGTGCGGGCTCATCCGACGTGGCTGCGATCACAATGCTGCGCTTCAAACCTTCTTCGCCGAGATCGTCTTCGATGAACTCTTTCAATTCGCGGCCGCGTTCGCCGACAAGTGCGATGACGATCGCATCCGCATCGGTGTTGCGCGCGAGCATGGCAAGCAGAGTGGATTTGCCGACGCCGGAGCCCGCGAAGATTCCCATGCGCTGACCTTTGCAGCAGGTCGTGAACGCATTCATCGCGCGAATGCCGAGATCGAGCTTGCCGCCGAGACGCGCGCGCATCGATGCATGGGGCGGTGTGTTCTTCACACTATAAGCAACGGGGCCCTGCGGCAGCGGACCTTTGCCATCGGTCGGGCGCGCGAAGGAATCGATCACGCGGCCGAGCCAGGCTTTGGTCGGGAAAATAGAAATGGGACGGTCTTCGAATTCGGCGTGCGCCCCGAGGGTTACGCCATCGAGACTGCCGAGCGGCATGACGACGGCGCGGCCTTCGCGGAAGCCGACAACCTCGCAAGGGATATGACGGCCGCCGGAAATGGCGATCCGGACCTGCCCGCCCAGGCTGATAGCGCCTGCCGCACCGGTGATCTCCACCGAGAGACCCTCGATACGGGCGACCCGGCCGAACCGGCGCAAAGGCGGAATGGCCTCAATTTCCTTCAACAGAGCGAGCATTCTACCACCCCAGAGGGCCGCCTTTTGCGGACCCGAAGTGGGCCATCATGCCGACAAGGATTTAAGTGGCGGTAAACTTAATAAAGGGAATCAAGGGGATGGGGCCGAAAGAATAATTCGCGTTAAGCCCTGTTCGCACCCCCTGAAGCCCTTTCTCTCTTGGAAAGGCGATGTTAACCATTTCCAGTTACGGTTTGCTCATCGGTTAACCACGCCGGCGGGGCCGTGCCAGTAAGGGGTCTGTGAATTATGCGTGTGCTTCTGATCGAAGACGATAGCGCCATGGCGCGCAGCATCGAGCTGATGCTGAGGAGCGAAGGCTTTAACGTCTACACCACCGATCTCGGCGAGGAAGGTATCGACCTCGGCAAGCTCTATGACTACGACATCGTGGTCCTGGACCTGCAACTCCCCGACATGAGCGGGTTCGAGGTGCTGAAGTCCCTGCGTCTGGCCAAGGTCCAGACCCCGGTGATGATCCTCTCGGGCAACGCCATCGTGGAAGCGAAGGTCCGGGCCCTCGGCTTCGGCGCCGACGACTATATGACCAAGCCGTTCCACAAGGACGAGCTGATCGCCCGTATCCAGGCGGTGGTTCGCCGCTCCAAGGGCCATTCGCAATCGGTCATCACGACCGGCAAGCTGACGGTCAATCTGGACGCCAAGACGGTCGAAGTCGACGGCAGCCGCGTGCACCTGACCGGCAAGGAATATCAGATGCTGGAGCTGCTCTCGCTCCGCAAGGGCACCACGCTGACCAAGGAGATGTTCCTGAACCATCTCTATGGCGGCATGGACGAACCGGAACTGAAGATCATCGACGTCTTCATCTGCAAGCTGCGCAAGAAACTCGCGGCGGCAACCAGCGGCGACAATTACATCGAGACCGTCTGGGGCCGTGGCTATGTGCTGCGCGATCCGGAAGCCGAACAGGCTGCCTGAGGCTGTCCCGCAAGGGAGGCTTGCCGTTTTCGACGAACCGATCAGCCTATACGGCGTTCTTGAAACCGTACGCCGCTTTGCGCGGTCGATGTCGGGAACCGATCCGCATACCATCCGGTTTACACCGGCATGAGCATGAAAAACTTCGTTTCGTTGATCGTTTTTCTGAGCATCTGCCTCGGCATCGCCGCGGTGGCCGGTTTCGTCACGGTTGCGAATATCCCGACCTGGTACGCGGATTTGGCAAAACCGTCCTTCACGCCGCCCAACGCCATTTTCGGGCCGGTCTGGACGCTGCTTTATGTCCTGATCGCGGTTTCCGGGTGGATGGTGTGGCGCAAGATCGGCTTTTCGCCCGACCGACCGCTGGTGATCTACGGGCTGCAGCTTGCGCTCAATTTCGCGTGGTCGTTCATCTTCTTCGGCTCGCACCTGATCGGGCTCGCGGTTTTCGATATTCTGCTGCTGTGGCTCGCGATCCTCTGGAACATCGTGATATTCTGGCGCGTCGATCGGGTGGCCGCCGCTCTGCTTGTGCCTTATCTCGCCTGGGTTTCGTTTGCCTCCGCCCTCAACATTGCGGTCTGGCAACTGAACTGACCCTCCCCTTGCCCATGGCTTGGTGATATGGAGCGGCCATGGAACCGCTTTCGTCCCTGCCGTTGACCGAATGGGCCCAAGCGCCCTCGCCCGCCGAGCGGCAGCAAGCCATTGGCGCTCTGGAAAACGGGCAGGTTCTGTATTTCCCTCAGCTTCCATTCTCGTTGCGCGAAGAAGAGAAAGCGCTTCTTTCGCCTTCGCTTTCCAATGGACGGGCGAAGAACATCAGCCTCGATCCGAGCGGGAAGCTGAAACACATCGACGTCACGCCGGACCAGCACAGGCTTTTGCAGGCAATGATGGAGCGGTTTGCGCAAAGCTCTGTCGCACTGGTGAGCAATCTCTTTCCCGGCTATGCGGCGAAACTTGAGCGCGCGCGCACCTCTTATCGGCCGGCGGAAATTGCGGGGCGCAAATATTCTCCCGTGAAGGACGACACGCGGCTGCATGTGGACGCGTTTCCGACGCGGCCTATGCGCGGGCGCCGTATCATGCGGCTGTTCACCAACATCAATCCCGACGGCAAGCCCCGGCTGTGGCATGTGGGCGAACCGTTTGCGGACATGGCCGAAAAGATTTTGCCCAGGGTGCGCGAGCCGATTGCGCTGACGCCGCTTTTGTTGGCCGCGGTGGGTGCGACGCGCGGCGTGCGCTCGGCTTACGACAATCTGATGCTGGGGCTACACGACACGGCGAAGCTCGACGAGAACTATCAGCGCGGTACGGTGCACAACGAAATCGCGTTTCCTGCCGGTTCGACGTGGCTCTGTTTCACCGACCAGGTCATGCACGCAGCCCTTGCCGGACAATTCGTGCTGGAACAGACGTTCCATCTCGACATCGAGGTGATGGCGGAACCTGCGCGCGCGCCGATCAAGGTGCTGGAGCGGATGACGGGGCGAACGCTCGCCTAGCCCGCCAGCGCCATTGCGCTTGCAAATTGCAGATCGGCCAGACGCGCATAGAGACCGCCGCGGGCGACGAGTTCGGCGTGGCTGCCTTCGCCGACGATGCGGCCCTTGTCCATCACCACGATGCGCTTGAGTTTTTGAATCGTCGCAAGCCGGTGGGCGATGACGATGGTGGTGCGGCCGGCCATCAGATTGGCAAGGCCCTGTTGCACCAGACGTTCGTTTTCGGAATCGAGCGCGGATGTCGCTTCGTCCAACAACAGCAGCGGTGCATCGCGCAAGATCGCGCGTGCGATGGCGAGACGCTGGCGTTGGCCGCCGGAGAGCGTGACGCCGCGTTCGCCCACCGCTGTGTCATATCCTTGCGGCAGAGCGATAATAAATTCGGCGGCCGCTGCGGCCTCGGCGGCCGCGCGGACTTCGTCGTCGCTCGCATCGAGGCGGCCATAGCGGATGTTGTCGGCGATAGTACCGGAGAAGATCGCAGGATCCTGCGCCACCATGGCAATGTGCTGACGCAGATCGGTGGGATCGAGATCGGCGACGTCCAAGCCATCGAACAGGATGCGGCCATCCTGTGGCGCGAAATACCGCAGCAGCAATTGGAAGACGGTGGATTTGCCGGCGCCGGACGGGCCCACCAAAGCGATGGCTTCGCCGGGTTCGACCTTCAGCGAGAAACCGTTGAGCGCCGCATAATCGGGGCGCGTGGGATAGTGGAACGTCACGTCGTCGAATTCGATGGCGCCTTTTGAAGGGGCAGGCAGCGCGATGGGTTTGGGCGGCGCTTTCACATCCGGCTCGACGTGCAGCAATTCCATCAGCCGTTCGCTGGCGCCGGCCGCGCGTTGCAGATCGCCCCAGGTTTCGCTGAGCGCGCCGAAGCCGCTTGCCACCAGTACGGCATAAAGAATGAACTGGGTGAGTTCGCCGCTTGTCATGGTGCGCGCGATGACATCGCTTGCGCCAACCCATAGAACGCCGACGATGCAGCTTGCCATGGCGAAGATGGCGACCGCCGTCATCGCTGCGCGCGCACGCGTGCGTATGATGGCGATGTGGAAGGAGCTTTCGACGGATTGGCCGAAAAGTTTGCGGTCTTCCTCCTCATGCGTGAACGCCTGAACCGTCTGCACGGCGTTGAGCGTTTCGCCGGCTCTCGCGCTCGTATCGGCCACGCGATCCTGGCTCTTGCGCGAAAGCGCACGCACCCAACGGCCAAAACCGATCAGCGGCAACATGATGAGGAACACTGCCGCCAGAACGAGGCCCGAGAGTTTGAGGCTGGTGAGGAAGAGAAGGATCAGCCCGCCAGTCAGCATGACGAGGTTGCGCATCGCGACGCTCGCCGAGGAGCCGATCACCGTCTGTATCAGCGTGGTGTCGGCCGTGAGGCGGGAGAGGACCTCGCCGGTGCGTGTGATTTCGAAGAAGGCGGGCGTGAGCGACAGAACATGATTGAAGACGGCCTTGCGGATGTCGGCGATCACGCGTTCGCCGAGCCAGGTCACGAAATAGAACCGCGTGGCAGTGGCGATGCCGAGGATGGCGGCGACGCCGATCAGGGCGAGGAAGTAATTGCCGATCTGGTCGGCATATCTGGCATCGAAGCCATGGTCGATCATCCGGCGGACAGCGACGGGGATCACGAGACTGGCGGTCGAGGAGCAGACGAGGGCAATTGCGGCCACGGCGATCCGCAGGCGATAGGGCCTGAGAAAGGGGGCCAGACGCCACAACGGCCCTAGCGACCGGGACTTTTCCCGGCCTGCCGCGACCTGCGCGACGTGGGCGGCATATTCTTCGCTGGATTGGGCCATGATCGGGACTTTCTATAGCGGAAACCGGGTCTTGGCGGGAGCCGGACCCATCGCCGCGCAGGCGGGGTGTGGGCGGGTTGCCAGCCCCCGCCCGATCCCCTATAAGCCGCGGCCTTCCGAGCCAGAGAGCCTAAGCCATGAAAAAGGGCATTCACCCCGACTATCATTTTGTGGACGTCGTGCTGAACGATGGCACCACCTATCGCACCCGCACGACCTGGGGCGAGGCCGGCCAGAAGCTGACGCTCGACATCGACCCGACCACGCACCCGGCCTGGACCGGCGGCCAGCAACAGCTGATTGACCGCGGCGGCCGCCTGACGCGCTTCAACAAGCGCTTCGCGGAATTCGTGAAGTAATCATTCCACCTGTCATGGCCCGCGAATGCGGGCCACCCAGTTGGGTGCAGCACATAATTGCAATTCGCACACGGAGTCGCGGAAAACGAGGTTTCGCGTCTTCTCGTGATTCATTCTTGAGAATGTCACCTGGGTGGCCCGCATTCGCGGGCCATGACAACTGCGCGTTGCTTGATTGCTTAAGCCGCGCCTTCGCCGAAGGCTTGTTCGAGGCGGTTGAAATGGGCCTGCAGGCCGGGTTTTTGCGCGACCGCGCCGAACAGATCGTCGTCCAGGCGTGCGATGCGGCGATAGAGATTGTCGCTGCGCTGCAGGAGGTCGCGAAGGGTTGCGGGCAGAAGATCGATGCCTTCTTCGCGCCCGCCGAAGCAGATTTCCTTCGAGCCGAGGCGATAACGGTCGCCCCGCGCGTCCTCGACGCTCATCTCGCCTTCGTGGACGGCGCGTTGCACGAGAAGCCAGCTTGCAGCCTGCATCAGGCGTGTGGTGACGCGCATGCTTTCGCCCGCATACAGCATCGCAGCCTTGCGCGGCAGATCGCGCGCTTCGTCGCGTCCGCGGCCATCGAGGTAGCGCGCAGTTTCTTCCACCAGCGCCATGCCTTCGTTGAAGGTGCGATCGAACATCGCGGAGCCCACGAATTCACGCAGGTCGTGCGTGTTCGCGATTTCGTTTTCCATCTCGGCCGTCGTCATCGGCATATGTCCCCGGACGTTCAATACCGGGGGAAGCTATCAACTCGGCACCGCCGCGCAAAGCCCGAATGGCGCCGGCGAGGCCAAATGCACACATGTTCTGCATTAATGGCTAATTCTAACTCTGCGCGATCTTAACGATGAATTGCGGGCGTAAGCGGCTTTAACGCTTGAAGAATGCGTCTGCGGCGGATTTGGTGTTCCGGCGCGCGGCGATGGCTTCGCGGCTGCGAACGATTTCGCCCTTCAGCGCCGCAATGCGCGCTTCCAGCTCATGTTCGGAAAGCGCCGATAAATCCTGACCCAGAACGATGTCGGGAAGTTTCTTCTTCGGCAGCAATTCGTCCGGATCGATGGCCATGGCGGCTCCCCTCTGGAGACCGTGTAAGTCTCTGTTACAGTGCGGGACAGGCGCAAGAGCGAAAGTGAACGACGACATGAAGGCCATTCAGGTTCAACGCGACGGCAGCGATGTCAGGCTGGTGCTGGGCGAGATCGACAAGCCCAAGCCGCGCGCAGGCGAAGTGTTGATCAGGATCGCGGCGGCGGGCGTAAACCATGCCGATCTCATTCAGGCGCGTGGCGGCTATCCGCCGCCGCCTGGCGCACCCGATACGTTGGGTCTCGAAGTCTCGGGCACCATCGAAGAGGTTGGAACCGGCGTTTCGCAATGGCACGTCGGCGATCAAGTTTGCGCGCTGCTGGGTGGCGGCGGCTATGCGGAATATGTGGCGGTGTCGGAACTTTGCGTGTTGCCGATTCCCAAAGGCGTTTCGCTGATCGATGCGGCGGCGCTGCCGGAAGTGCATTTCACCGTCTGGACCAATCTGATCGATGCGGCGCGGCTCAAGGCCGGCGAAAGCGTTTTGATCCATGGCGGATCGAGCGGCATCGGAACCGCGGCGATCCAGCTTTGCGCGGCGCGCGGACACAAGGTGTTCACCACGGCGGGCAGCAAGGAAAAGTGCGAGGCTTGCGCAAAGCTGGGAGCAACGCGGGCGATCAATTATCGCGAGGAGGATTTCGTCGACATTGTGAAATCCGAGACGGGCGGAAAAGGTGTCAACGTCATTCTCGACATGGTGGGGGGCGATTACATCGAGAAGAATTTTCGCGCCGCCGCCATCTGGGGCCGCATCGTCAACATCGCGTTCCAGAAGGGCATGGTGGCGGAGGTCAATTTCGCCTCCATGCTGATGAAGCGGCTGAGCCTCATGGCGACGACGTTGCGCGCTCGCTCCAACGAAGAAAAAGGCGCGATCCGCGATGCCGTCCGCCGCGAAGTCTGGCCGCTGGTCGAGGCGGGCAAGATCAGGCCGGTGGTGGACCATGTGTTCCCGCTGGCGGAGGCGAGCGCCGCCCATGCCCGGGTCGCCGAAAGCGCCCATATCGGCAAGCTTCTGTTGAAACCCTAGGCTTCACCGGCTAAAAGGGCCGCCTTCCTCGACAATCTGGACGTTCGAGCGAAGGGACGGGGCGGAAAGCCTCGCCCGGGAAAGGAAAAACTCATGGCCGACAAACCACTTATGCCCAAAGCGACCGCCGTCTGGCTGGTCGACAACACCTCGCTCTCGTTCGAGCAGATTGCCGAATTCTGCGGCCTGCACCCGCTGGAAGTGAAAGGCATCGCCGACGAAGACGTGGCGAAGGGCATCAAGGGGCAGGACCCCGTGGCGTCGGGCCAGCTCACCCGCGAACAGATCGAAGACGCGGAGAAAAACCCCAAGCTGCGCCTGAAAATGGCGCCGCCGAAATACAAGATCCCGCCGGTGAAGCTGAAGAAGGCGCCGCGCTACACGCCGGTGTCGAAACGGCAGGACAAGCCGGATGCCGTGTATTGGATTCTTCGCAACCATCCCGAATTCGGCGATGCGGACATCATCAAGCTGATCGGCACCACCAAGGCGACGATCCAGAAGATTCGCGAGCGTTCGCATTGGAACGCGACCAACATCAAGGCGGTCGACCCGGTGACGCTGGGGCTTTGCTCGCAGTTGGAACTCGATCTCGCGGTCACGCGCGTGGGGCAGCGCCGCGAGCGGCAAGAGAAGAAAGCCGCGAAGATGGGCGGCACCTTGAAGCCGGTGGACGATTCGATTGCCGCCGAACCTGCAGAAGGTCACGCGGGCGACGAAGAGTAACTACGCCGCTTCTTCGGATTCCGGACTGCGTGGATCGAGTTCGAGCGCTGCGGGCGAGGCCTGTTGCGGCATCGGGCTGAACGTGTCGCGATAAATATCCGCGGCCGGTTCCATCTTGCGAATGCGGTAGAGCGTGTAGAGCGCGAACGCGACGTGGATCGTGGCCGTGTAGTAGAACAGGGCCTGCGTGCCGACGCGGTCGGTGACAAGCGCGGCCAATATCGGCCCCAAAACCGACGCCAGCGAATTCACCAGCAACAACGTGGCGGAGGCTTCGACAAAGGTCTCGCGCGGCAGGCGATCATTCGTGTGCGCGACCGACAGGCCGTAACAGGGAAGTGCGGTCATCCCGAAGATCGTGACGAGGATGAGATTGCGTGTGACATCGCGGCCTCCGAGATAGGCGAGCGCTACACCGGAAGCGGCCGCCAGCAGAGCCACGATGACGAGGACGATGCGGCGGTCCATATGATCCGAAATGCGACCGACGGGAACCTGCACGATCGCGCCGCCCAGAGCGAAGGCACACATGAAGGCTGCGAGCAGGCCCTGATGGAGATTGTGCGCCTGCGCATAGACGGGCGCGAGCGTCCACACCGCGCCGTTTGCCAATCCCACGACAATGCAGCCCATGACGCCAACCGGTGCAACCGCAAACAATCGGCCCGGACGCAATTTCGGGATCGGCGCGGGTTTGGGCTGCGGCAGGCGCGTGAGGCCCATGGGGATAAGACACAACGCGTAGAAGATCGCCGACAGGTTGAAGAGTGAGAAACTTTTCGCCCCACCCGCGATCAGCAATGCCTGACCGACGATGAGGCCGGTGTAGTTGACGGTGAGATAGGACGCGAAGATGCGGCCGCGCGTTTCGTTCGTGGCGCGGTCGTTGAGCCAGCTTTCGATCACCATATAGAGATTGGCGGCGGAGAAACCGATGCCGGCGCGGATCAACGTCCAGAAGACTTCATTGACGATGAGCGGTTGGGCGATGGCCGTCGCGGCGGCAAGACCGGCGGCCACCGCAAAAGTACGGCTGTGGCCGACACGCAGGAGCAATCTGGGGCCGACGAAACAGCCGATGAAAAAGCCCGCATAGTAAGCCGAGCCCATGAAACCGATGGCGAGATCGCTAAAGCCCTCAAGATGGGCGCGCACCGGGGTGACCGTTCCCAACAGGCCGTTGCCGGTGAGGAAGATAAACGTCGCCAGCAAAATCGCGGCAACAGGATAAAGATGTTTTCCCATGCGAACGCGGGGATCAGACGATGTAGCGCGCTATCAGAAATCCGAGGATAACGACGGCGAGGAACCCGATCATGACATATTCGAGGCGCTTTTCGATGAAATTCCGGATGGGTTCGCCGAAATAAGCGATCAAGCCCGCCACGATGCCAAAACGAAGCCCTCGCGTTATGGCCGACAGGATCACGAACAGGAAAAGATTGTATCCCGCAAAACCCGAGGCGATCGTCACGAGCTTGTAAGGGATGGGGGTTGCGCCCTTGATGAGGATGATCCACGCGCCGTATTCGGCATACATGGAACGGAACTTCTCCAGATCGGCGCCATAGCCATACGCCGAAATCAGCCAGTGGCCCACGGAATCGTACAGCAGCGAACCGATGGCATAGCCGAGCAACCCGCCCAGCACCGACCACATCATGCACCACGCGGCCATCAGGAGTGCGCGCTTACGGTCTGCAAGCGCCATCGGCACCAGCATCACGTCGGGCGGAATCGGAAAGAATGAGGCTTCCGCAAACGCGACAATCGCGAGCATCGTCCAGGCATGGCGGCCTTCGGCATGGCGCATCAGCCAGAAATATAGGCCGCGCAAGGGGCCGCCGCGTTCGACGGTTTCGGTGTGACCCGACATGGATCGTCCGTTTGAAGTGCGGGGCCTTCTATCAACGCCGCGTGGTTTCGTCCATCAATCTGGCATCGACCGGTGCTTGCCCGGTTAACGCGAGTTCTTTAGCGTTCCGCGCTCTAAAAACCCGACAGGAACAATGGCAAAGCGTAAACCCACCCGGCCGCGCAAAGGCAAGGCACAGCCCAAGGCGGCCAAACGTACGACGACTGCAAAGACCCGCAAGGCGAAGAAACCCGTTGCCGCGAAACCCAAGCCCGCGGCGGGCCGCATTGCCGCAAAGGGCGCCGGCAAGCGCATCCCCGCATTGCCGCGCAAAGCGGTTCGGCCGCGGCGCGGCATGCCTCAGGTCAAATTGCGGGTGGGCGGCAGCGCTTATGACCGCGATCTGGACCGCAACGCCGCCAATCACCAGCCGCTGACACCGCTGTCGTTCCTGGAACGGGCGGCTGCCGTTTTCCCGGATGTGACGGCCATCGTGCATGGCAATGCGCGCACGAGCTATGCGGACTTCTATGCGCGGGCCAAAAGACTTGCTTCGGCGTTGCGCAAGCGCGGCGTGAAGAAGAACGACACCGTGTCGGTGATGCTGGCCAATACGCCGCCGATGCTGGAAGCCCATTACGGCGTGCCGATGGCAGGCGCGGTACTGAACGCACTCAACACACGGCTCGACGCGCCGACCCTGGCCTTCATGCTCGACCACGGGGAAGCGAAAGTTCTCATCACCGACCGCGAGTTCGCCGGCACGATGAAGGAAGTGCTGAAGCTTGCGAAGACCAAGCCCCTGGTCATCGATTATGACGATCCGGAATTTCCGCAGAGCGGGGAATTTCTCGGATCCATCGGATATGAGGATTTCCTGAAGGAAGGCGATGCCGACTTCGCGTGGAGCGGGCCGTCGGACGAGTGGGATGCGATTGCGCTCAACTACACCTCGGGTACGACGGGCAATCCCAAAGGCGTGGTGTTTCACCATCGCGGCGCGACATTGATGGGATATGGCAACATCATCTCGGCCAGCATCGGCAAGCGGCCGGTCTATCTGTGGACCCTGCCGATGTTTCATTGCAACGGCTGGTGCTTCCCCTGGTCGCTTTCGGTGGTGGCGGGAACGCACATCTGCCTGCGTTGGGTGCGCGCCAAGGCGATGTATGAGGCGATTGCCGAACATGGCGTGACGCATATGTGCGGCGCGCCGATCGTGATGTCGACATTGTTGAACGCCGCCGACGATGAAAAGAAGACATTCGATCATCGCGTGGAATTCGTGACGGCGGCGGCACCTCCGCCGGAGGCAGTACTGGCCGCGATGGACCTTGCCGGCTTCAACGTCACCCATGTCTATGGATTGACCGAGACCTACGGTCCGGCGGTCGTCAACGACTGGAAACCTGTTTGGGATTCGCTCGATACCACCGCGAAAGCTGCAAAGAAGGCGCGGCAGGGCGTGCGGTATCACGCGCTCGACGCGCTGACGGTGATGGACCCCGAAACGATGGAGTCAACGCCTGCCGATGGCGAGACGTTGGGCGAAGTGATGTTCCGCGGCAATATCGTTATGAAGGGCTATCTGAAGAATCCCAAGGCGACGCAGGACGCGTTTGCCGGCGGATGGTTTCATTCCGGCGATCTGGGCGTGATGCACGCAGACGGCTATATCCAGCTCAAGGACCGGTCGAAGGATATCATCATTTCGGGCGGCGAGAACATTTCTTCCATCGAGGTGGAGGACGTTCTCAACAAGCACCCCGCCGTGATGTTTGTGGCCGTCGTCGCGCGGCCCGACGAGAAGTGGGGCGAGACGCCGTGTGCGTTCATCGAACGCAAGCGGGGGTTCGAGAACGTGACCGAAGACGAACTGATCGACTATTGCCGCGCCAATCTTGCGCACTTCAAGGCGCCAAAGAACGTCGTGTTCACCGAATTGCCGAAGACCTCCACCGGCAAGATCCAGAAGTTCAAGCTGCGCGAGATGGCGAAGAGCGTGTGATGGAGCAACAGGCCAGCCGCCACGCGCTGATCTTTATCTTCATCGCCATGCTGGTGGATTCGATCGGGCTCGGCATCGTCTTACCCGTGACGCCGCAACTGATCTCCGAACTCACTCATCAAGGCATGAGCGATGCCGCGCGTTGGGGCGGCTGGCTGTTTTTCGTGTTCGCGCTGATGCAGTTTCTCTGCGCCCCGCTGATCGGCAATCTGAGCGACCGTTTTGGGCGCAGGCCCGTGCTGATCGTTTCGCTTGCGATGCTGGGCGTGGATTATCTGATCACCGGACTGGCGCCCACCATTGCGTGGCTGTTCGTGGGGCGGCTTCTTTCCGGCATCGCGGGCGCGGCCTACACGACGGCAAATGCTTATATCGCCGATGTCAGTCCGCCGGAAAAACGCGCGGCCAATTTCGGCGTGATCAGTGCGGCGTTCGGGATCGGTTTCGTCATCGGCCCCGGCATTGGCGGCTTGCTGGGACATTTCGGACCACGGGTTCCGTTCTACGTTTCAGCCGGCATCGCTTTCGCCAATGCGCTTTACGGTTTGATCGTGCTCAAGGAATCGCTGCCGCCTGAGCGCAGGCGCACATTTGAACTTTGGCGCGCCAACCCGCTGGGGGCGTTGATCGCGCTCAAACGGTTTCCGATGCTGATTGGGTTGTTCGGGGTGACTGTGTTGATGCGGTTGGGGCATGACGCCAATCCGGTCATATGGACCTATTACACCATGCTCAAATTCCATTGGACGTCCGCGCAGGTCGGCTATTCGCTGATGGCGGTGGGCGCGATGCTGACGCTGGTATTCAGCTTTGTAACGCGCATCGTTATTCCGCGATTGGGCGAAGTGCGGTCGGCCTATCTGGGGCTTATGTGCGGCGCGATCGGATTTTTCGGTTATGCCTTCGCGACGCAAGGCTGGATGCTTTACGGCTGGATGGCGGTGTGGGTGTTGATGGGCCTTGTGGGGCCCTCGCTCAACGCGATCATGTCGAAGGAAGTGGGGCCTTCGGAACAGGGCGAATTGCAGGGCGCGCTTGCCAGCCTCGGCGGACTCACCTCGGTTGCGGCACCACCGCTTCTTTCCAATCTGTTCGGCTATTTCACGAGCGACGCCGCGCCCATTTATTTTCCGGGCGCGGCGTTCTTCGCGGCAGGGGTGTTCACGCTTCTGGCTGCGCTGTTGCTTGCAACGGCGCACCGTTCGCGGCCCGCTGCCGCGTCGTGAGATTCGCTTGCTTGATCAGTGAAGACTGGTTCGCAGTCGCTCGATTTCGTCTTTAAGCCGGAGCTTTTCTTTTTTCAGCGCCGCGATGGTCGTTTCATCCCAATCGGGGTGAGCCATCTCTGATTCGATGCGCTGTTCGAGTTTTCTGTGCTTTTCGGAGAGTTCCTGGATATGCCCTGCTAGTGCCATAAGCTGCACCTCACTCTGTTAAGGCATGGAGGATTAGAACACCAACGACAGTGTCTGTCACTTGTTTTCGATGCACTTGCCTTCCAGAGAATTAACGAAGATTAAGTGGGGAAAAGCTGGCACTATAGGGCTCCGCGGAACCGCGATTTTCGCCGCCGAATGCCAGCCAAATAGCGAGAGATTTCCGGTACATGACCGAGGCGGAAGAACAGGGGCTGCGCATCAAACTCAACGAGCTTGGACAGGAACACCGCGCGCTCGATGCGGCCATCGCCGCCCTCATCCAGACCGGGACCGGCGACCAGATCCAGCTGACGCGCCTCAAAAAACGCAAGTTGATGCTGAAGGATCAGATGCAGCGAATCGAAGACGCGCTGCTGCCGGACATCATTGCCTAAAATTTCAGCGGCCGCGCTTGTGCGCGTACATCGCTTCGTCGGCGCGCGCCATCGCGGTTTCCGCATTCTCGCCGGGTTTCAATTCGAAGGCGCCATAGGAAAACGTCATCGGGATGGATTGACCGCGCCAATCAGTGGGTGAGGATTTGAGCGCGACGGCGAGCGAATCCGCTTTCTTGTAAGCCATCTCCTGCGTGGCGTGGCTCAGGATCACACCGAATTCGTCGCCGCCCAGACGCCCCACGATATCGCTGTCGCGCACGTTGACGCGCAACGTTTCGGCGAAATGGCCAAGCACAGCGTCGCCGCCGGCATGGCCATGGGTGTCATTGATGGCCTTGAAGCCATCGAGATCGAAATAGATCAGGCTCGATGGCGTTCCGTAGCGATCCGAATAGGCGATATAGCGCGTGAGTTCGCGCACGAAGGCGCGGCGGTTGAGAAGCGGAAGCAAATGATCCTGATCCGCCGTCTTCTCCACTTCTTCCAGGCGCACCTTTGTCTGTTCGAGTTCGCGCCTGAGCGAATCCACCTCGCCCATCAACTGCATGATCGCGTCGCGCACGCTGGGGGTGAATTCGGATTCCGGGATACCGAGCACGCTGGCGTTGGCGGTCGCCTCGAACGGTTCCAGCCGGGCTGTGGCTTCAACGCGGCGCGCATAGGCGGCGGTGCCGACGGCCCTCGCCCCTCTACCGGCAGTGGTACGCTCGATCTTCACCCGTTACCCCAGACTCAATTTCTTAACCTTCCGTTGAGGATGGTTCCCAAAAGGTTAACGACGAACGATTATGCCACCTTTCCGGCGGGCGCGCTGGGATTATAATGGGTCGCTTCTTTGCTGGTATCCTCGAATCAATCAGGCAGGAAGCGATGGCCTCCCCCCTCGTCGGCATCATCATGGGCAGCCAATCGGACTGGCCGACCTTGCGCGCGGCTGCGGCCATCCTGGACGAGCTGGGCGTCGCCCATGAGACCAAGGTGGTCTCGGCCCATCGCACGCCCGACCGGCTTTATGCCTATGCCCGTGGGGCAGCGAAGAAAGGATTGAAGGTCATCATCGCGGGCGCGGGCGGGGCTGCGCACCTGCCGGGCATGACGGCGTCCATGACCACTTTGCCGGTGCTCGGTGTACCGGTGGAGAGCAAGGCGCTGAAGGGGATGGATAGTCTGTTGTCCATCGTGCAGATGCCCGGCGGCGTTCCGGTGGCGACCTTTGCCATCGGCGAAAGCGGCGCCAAGAACGCGGCGCTGCATGCAGCCGCCATTCTCGCCCTCTCCGACAAGCGGTTGGCCAGGAAGCTGGAGGCATGGCGCGCACGCCAGACCGAGGCCGTGGTCGAAGCGCCCCAATGAGCGAGCACAAACGTCTCTCCGCTCCCGTTCCGCCGGGAGGAACCATCGGCATTCTCGGCGGCGGACAGTTGGGACGGATGCTGGCGCTTGCGGCTGCGCGATTGGGCCTGAAGACGCACATCTTCTCCGATGAGGACAATGCGCCGGCGTTTCAGGTTGCCGCGTTTTGCACCCATGCGCATTACGACAATGAGGCGGCGCTCGCGGCGTTTGCAGGTGCCTGCGATGTGGTGACGTTCGAGTTCGAGAACGTGCCGAGCGCGACGGCGGAATTCCTCGCCGATCACGTTCCGGTCAATCCCAGTCCCAAGGCGCTTGCAGTTTGTCAGGATCGTCTGGCGGAAAAGACTTTCGTTTCGTCGCTCGGATTGAAGGCGCCGGTGTTCGCGTCCGTTGCGTCGGGCAAGGATGCGGCGGGGGCGATTGCGAAGGTCGGTGCGCCCGCGGTGCTCAAGACCTGCCGCTTGGGTTACGACGGCAAGGGACAGGCCAAGATCGCCGGTGAAGGCGATATTGTGCGGGCGATGGATGCGTTCAAGGGCGCACCATCCATCCTGGAGTCCTTCGTGGACTTCTCCTTCGAGGCATCTGTCGTTGCGGCGCGCGGAATGGATGGGACGTTCGCGGCCTACGATCCGCCGGAGAACGCGCATGAGAACCACATCCTCAAACGGTCGACGGTTCCGTCGCGGCTGAGTTCGTCGCAGGTGGAAGAGGCCAAGGCCATCGCGCGCAAGATCGCCGACGCGTTCGGTTATGTGGGTGTTTTCGCGGTGGAGCTGTTCGTGGCGCGCGACGGATCGCTGCTGGTGAACGAGATTGCGCCGCGCGTGCACAATTCCGGGCATTGGACGATCGAGGCGTGTCTCGTCAGCCAGTTCGAGCAGCATATTCGCGCGGTTGCCGGTTGGCCGCTGGGCGACGGATCGCGGCATTGCGATGCGGTGATGGAAAACCTGATCGGCGCGGAAGCAAACGATTGGAAGGCACTGGCTGCAAAAGGCGGCGCTTTGCATCTTTACGGAAAAGCCGAAGCGCGTCCGGGCCGCAAGATGGGCCACATCACCTGGCTTAAGGCGAAGGGCGGCGGTTGACGCGGTTTAATATCTCTTCGAGCGAAGGGAATTTGCCGCCGACGTCCTTTTTCACCCGTGCCTTGAACTTCTCGAAATTCATGACGTCTTCGATGCGCTTGTCGAGGAAGGCATCGGTGGCGGCTTCGTCGTCGCTATTGTCGTTGAACCAGCGCATCAGCGTGGAGGAGTAGACGCCCGCCAGGATCGCGCGTTTGGTGTAGTAGTTGAAATCGGTCGTGGTGTCGCCGGTGGCGCGCCACATGATATCGACCGTGCGCCACAATAGTTTTGCACCCAAGACAGCGTTCGGCGGCAAGGTGAGGAAGGCTGCGGCCCGGCGCGCGGCTTCCTTGTTGGGGCGCAGCACATCGAGGCGGATTTTCACCGCCGATCTGATGCGGTCGCGGATGCGTAGATTGGGAAGATCGAGTTTGGCGATTTCGGCTTCCATCTGGCGGTCGGCAGAGACGGAGAATTCTTCCACGAAATCGAGCGCGCCCTTGGGAAACAGGCGCGTCATCGTTTGTTTGTCGATACCGGTCTGTTCGCCGGCACGGTCCAGAAGTTTGTCGCTGAACCCGTCGAAGGGAACATGCGGCAAGGCCGCTTTCAGAACGGACGCTTTCAGCGCCGCATCGTCGGGCGGGGCTTTCTTGCGCGCGGTCATGCTTCGGAGACCTTCACCCAGTGCTTGGTTTCGGACTCGAAGATGAGCTGGGTGAGATCGGTCATGCGCTGCGGATAGAGAACGCCCTCGAGGTGATCGCATTCGTGTTGAACGACGCGGGCGTGGAAACCCTTCGCCGTGCGCATGATCTGGCGGCCGAGCGTATCGAAGCCGCGATAGCGGATATGGGCCGGGCGTTCGACGAAGCCGCGCAGGCCGGGCACGGACAGACACCCTTCCCAGCCGCCTTCGCGTTCGGGGCCGGCGATTTCGATTTCCGGGTTTATGAGCACGGTGAGGGGGGCGGTGTGGTCGTAACGCTCGGCTTCGGTCAGACCGTCACTGCGGCCTTCGGGGGCTTGGAAGACGACCACGCGCAAGGGGACATGCACCTGAGGGGCGGCGAGCCCTGCCCCGTTCGCGTCGATCATGGTCTCGATCATCGAATTGACCAGGCGGCGGATCATGGGGGCGGTGGGATCCATCACGGGCTGCGCCTTCTTGGCGAGCACTGGGTGGCCCATGCGTGCGATCTTCAGAATTGGCATGAGCGGACTATGGGCGCGAGGTTGGGGCCGGTCAAAGCGACCGAATGTATGAGAGCTATCGACTCGGTAATTTTATTACCATTGTTTTCAAAGGGATTTTCCCAATATTCGTTTTTGCATTTTTGGGCCCCCTCCCTCCCCCAACGCTCTTTCGGCCTTCCTTCACCTGTTCCGCTTATAGGAATATGGGCCTGAAACGGGAAATGGCAAGAGGCCAGAGTGCAATTTCCCCTCGGGATAGACAGGGAAAACGGCTTCTGTTATCACCCGCCGCCTTTCGAGAAGACCTTGAGGAGTAGCCTTTGCAGATCATCGTTCGCGACAACAATATCGACCAGGCGCTGAAGGCGCTGAAAAAGAAGATGCAGCGTGAGGGCATCTTCCGCGAGATGAAGCTGAGAGGCCACTACGAAAAGCCGAGCGTGAAGCGCGCCCGCGAACGCGCGGAAGCCATCCGCCGCTATCGCAAGCTCCAGCGCAAGCGTCTGCAGCGCGAAGGCGTGCTGCCGCGCTAAGCTCTTCTCATGCTTAAGCATTTTGGCCGCCCGCTGGGCGGCCTTTTGCGTTTAAGGGCAATCGGATAGCCCCTCCTGGTTGTAAGCAAAGGCTACAGAAGTTCCACCCCCGACCGCCATTAACCGAAAATCAATAAATGAATCAGGGACCGGTACGAGTCTTGCTAAATCACTCTCGGGTAATGGCAAACAACGAAAAATGCGTTCTTGGTTGAAGACGGCCCTCTCGGCCGCAGCGGGAATTTTGGTGGTGGCAGGTATGGCGGCGCCGGCAGCGGCGACGCCTGCGGGCACGACGTTGGTCGATACGGACAACAACGTCAGCTTCAACAGCACCTATACCAACACCGCTGAAAACGAGATCGATCATTATGTCGACCAGCATTTCGGGTCGACCGAGGTCGATTATCTCGGCTACGTGTTCAGCGGGACATTTCACCCCGATGCGACGCTCAGCCATGCGGGCTCGGGATATTCGCTGACCGGCGATTTCACCGGCGACTCCGGCACCTGGACATTCAAGCCCGGCAACACGGGATACGAGATCGTCGGCATCGAGATCATGGTGTCCGATCCCAACCACAGCGGCAAATACGACGGCAAGATTTATTCGCTCAACACCTGGGGCAACAGCGGCACCTGGAACACGGACGATTTCGATCCGATCAAGGTGCAGGTCGCCTGTCAGATCGCTTACGGCAAATACAGCACCAAGAAGTGCTACGATTACGAAAATCCGGATCTCGTCAAATTCCTGGTCTTTGGCGTCCAAAATCCCTCGCCTCCGACGAATTGCCCCGAGCCCGCATCGTTGACGTTGCTCGGCGCCGGTCTGGCCGGCCTCAGGTTCCGCCGCAAGAAACGCGCCTGACTCCACCCAAAAGCCTGTAATCCGAAGTGACGTGTTTACGAGAGTCACTTCGATGGATTTGTCATCGGCGATGACAATTTCGCGACTGCGCCCTCAAGCGCCCGAAAAATCGGAATCAAGACAGTGTGTTATGCCGCGCGAATATCGCGGCACGAAGGTTGCTAACCAATTCACCAAAATGGTTGGCTTGAAGGAGCAAGGAATGAAGAAGCGAATGGGCGCATTGTTTGCGCTCGCTTTGGGTGCAGTGGGTTTCGCGCAAACGGCGCAAGCGACGCCGACGGGACTGACGAAGATCGGCCTGGGGGACATCTTTCCGGCAAACTTTGCGGATCCGTCCGTGCTGCTGGGTGATGCCGTTCACATCACGGCGACGGAAGCGCTCCTGACCGTGGGCGCGGGCGGACCGCCGCCGACGGTCGTCTGGCTCGGCCGTTACAGCACAGCTGACGGCGGCGTCGTCGATCCGGTTCTGGGCGCACTCGGTGCCGACTACACGGTCTCCGGCACGACCGACGCGGGCGGCAAGAGCGGAACGTGGTCGATCGATCTCGGCGCCTACAATTTCGAGTCCGTGATCGTGGAGATCAATGGCGGCAACACGTTCGGATTTGCCACACCGATTCTCTACAGCGTCAACAATCCCACGCTGAATTCCGGATACTGGGACCTCAGCGATTTCGGCCGCAGGACCGCTTTCGATTTCGTCGACATTTACGGAATCTATCTCGGCCCCAACGACGTGCCGGAGCCCATGAGCCTTGCCCTTGTTGGCGGCGGTATCGCAGGGATGGGCTTCCTGCGGCGTAAGAAGCGCGGCTAACACGCCTCTACATCGAAAAAGAGCCCGCTGCCGGAAACGGCGGCGGGCTTTTTGTTTAGCGGCGAAAGGTACCGCGCAGAAGTGCGCCGAGCCTCGGCGGGCGTTCGGCGGTCAGCACGTGGCGGGCGAAAATGCGGCCCATCTGGATCACCAGAAGGATGGTGGTGGCAATCATCAGGATGGTCGCGCCGATCACCTCCAGAAGCGGCGGATTCCACGGCAGGCGGAACATCATGAAGAACGGCGTGTAGATGGGAATCCACGACAGCACCGTTGCGATGGCGCCGTTGGGATCGCGCAAAAGCGCGGGCATCATGATCAGCGGCGCCATGACGAGGATCATGGTGGGGCCGACAAGGGCCTGTGCATCCTGAATGGAGGTCGCCATCGAGCCGATGGCGAGAAAGATGGAGGCATAGATCAGAAGGCCGCAGATAAAACAGAGAAGCAGCATCGGCAGCAGGCCGGTGGAAAGAATGCTCATCACCAGCCCACCCATGTTGGAGAGTGCGCCCGGAAGGAATAGCCCCGCTCCGATCAGGAGCATGAGCGTCCACAGGGTCAGGGTCAGAAGGGAAGCGGCAGCCGCGCCCAGAAGCTTGCCGGTCATGAATTCGACCGGGGTGACGCAGGAGAGCATGACTTCCACGATGCGGCTCGATTTCTCTTCGATCACGCCGGAAAGAAGCGCACCCGCATTCATGAAGATCGTGAGCAGCAGCAGGAAAGCGAGCACGGCGGGCGCATAGGTGCGGGCCTGATCGGCAAGCGAAATCTCGTGGTTGCCGCCCGATGCAGCCGGATCGAATGCGCGCATCGCGGCCGTGGGCTTGAAGGTTTCGGGCGGCACGTCGGGCGCGAATTTCGCAAGCACCCGGCGGCGCAGTTCCTCGGTCAGCGCACGGCGGACGAAATGTTCGAGTTCGGGGTCGCTTGCATTGATGCTCCAGAATTCCGCTTCGGGGCCGGACTTCGCATCGGAGAACCCTTTGGGGATAAAGACGACGGCATAAAGCGCGTGAGGCCCCGAAAGACTTTCGTTCACCGCGTTCGCGAAGGCTCCTTCATCCGCGGCCTGAAGCGCGTCTGGCGGGGTGAAATGGAAACGCGGACGCGGCGGCTGAAACTCGACGCGGGTTTTGCGCAGCGGCGCGGTGAGGGAGAGAATGCCGGTGGCACCGCCAAATTTGCGAAACTGAGCCAGCGTTTCGGGATCTTCGGACGGCGCATCGAGGATCGCGGCCAATTGCGGCATCTTCTCGCGCAGGCGATCCATGTCGAGATTGGCTTGTGCGTAAGAAGAGAGCGCATCGCGCTCGGCGATTTCATCGTCGTCCTGAACGGCCTTGGCAATGGCGAAAGCGAAATGGCCTCCGGTCTTGTCCACCACCGTGAAATTGCGGGTCGGCGTTTTGCTTTCGATCCAGTGCGGGACCACGCCGCCGATCACCACCCAGACGGGGAACATCAACAGGGAGATGATGAAACCGCGCCGGGTGATGTATTTCAGGAATTCGGAGCGGGCGACGAGAAGGGCGCGTCTCATTGCGCGGCCTCCTGAACGTGTTCCGCTTCGCGTCCCGCGAGCGAGACAAAGACGTCCTGCAGGCTCGGTTCCGACAGATCGAAATGGGAAAGAGCCACGCGCTGTTCGAAACAAGCAGCGAGAAGAGCTGCGCCATCGGCACCTTCCTTCAGCGCGATGTCCCAATAAGGTTGCTGCTGTGCAGGCGGCGAAACGCTCAGCACGCCCGCGAGATTTCTCAGAAAACCGAGATCGGCTTCCGCGCCGATGCGGGCGCGGCGCGGCAGCAGGCGATGGGCTTCGGCAAGCGTTCCGTCGAACACTTTTTCGCCGCGCGCCAGAATGATGAGGTGATCGCAGAGGCGTTCGGCCTGTTCCATGGTGTGGGTGGAGAAGAGGATCGTCTTGCCCTCGCGCGCCAGGGTACGGATGGCGCCTTCGAAACTTTGACGGTTGAGCGGATCCAGACCCGAGAACGGTTCGTCAAGGATGAGCACATCGGGATCGTGGGCGAGCGTGGCAATGAAGGCGACTTTCTGCGCCATGCCTTTCGACAGACCTTCGATGCGCACGCGCGCGAATTGCGCGAGACCGAAACGCTCGAGCATGTCGTGGGCGCGGGCGTAGGCGGTCGCGCGGTCCAACCCTTTCAGCTGCGCGAAATAGGCGATGACGGCATCGGCGCGCATGCGCTTGTAGAGGCCGCGTTCTTCGGGGAGATAGCCGATGCGATCGCGCACCGTGCCGGGGTTCTGGCCGAGGATGCGCAAGGCGCCCTCATCGGGTTTCATCAGGCCCAGCATCATGCGCAAGGTGGTGGTCTTGCCCGCGCCATTTGGGCCGAGGAACCCGAGGATGCGGCCCCCGGCATGGGCGAACGACAGGTCGCGCACGGCGGTGAAATCGCCGAAGCGCTTGGTCACATGGCTGAGTTCGAGAGCTGTGTCCGGCATGATTCCCGAAGGAAGAGTGCGGCTTTCCTTGCACGCATCTCAAGCCTTACGCCACGTTTGCGCGCGCCGATGGCTAAGGGACAGCTAAAAAGAAAAGAGGCCGCATGGGCTGGATGCGGCCTCTCCTCACTTGCGCAATGCCGGGGGGATTATTGGCTTTGCGCTACTGAACTGTTGGATGGGGTGAACGTCACCTTGCGGTCGTCAGCGAACTGGCGGCCGGCATAGGCCGTGCCTTCCGCCGAGAGCTTGGCGATGGTTTCGCCATTGGCGGATTTGAGCGTCAGCGAACCGGGAACGGCCGACCAGCGGGCGATCTTTTGGGCCGCTGCGGGGCAGGCGGCATCGGCGGTGGCGGTGCCCGCCTTCTCGGAATCGCCGGCGGCGAGCGTCACGGTGCAGGGGGCATCCGACGTGCCGATGGCGACCTTCCATGAACCGGTGACCGGAGCAGCATGGGCGGCCACGGTGCCAGCCAGAAGGACGGAGGCCAAAAGGCCCAAGGCTCTGATCTTGGTCATATGAATAATTCCTTCAAGATTTCGTATTTAACAATAGGGAGCCAGCCGTGACCCTTCAAGGGGCGAATTGCTGCATTTGCGAGCGATGGCCAAGTCCCGGGCAGTCAAAACAGGCGCAAAACGGCCATTTCCTGCTGCACCTGCGTTCTGTGAAATCAAGCCATGCGTAGAACGCGAAGCTTTCGGGGCTTATGCTCCGGCCAGGCAACCGGGAGGCTTCCATGGAAATAGACGTTCTGACCCCCACCATCGGGGCGCTCATCAAGGGGGTCGATCTTTCGAAGTCCCTGAGCGACGGGGAGATTGCGGAGATCAGAAAGGCGCTGTTGAAGCACCTGGTGATCTTCTTCGAGGACCAGCATCTGAGCGCCGTGCAGCATCGCGATTTTGCCGCGAGGTTCGGCGGCCTGCACACCCATCCGCTTTATCCCGGCGTGGACGACGCCAAAGAACTCTTCGTTCTCGACAATCATGCAGGCAATCCCACCGACAACGATGCGTGGCACACCGATGTGACGTTCATCGAGAATCCGCCGATGGGTTCGATTTTGTATGCGAAACATCTGCCGCCGACGGGTGGCGACACCGTGTGGTCGAACATGCGTGCGGCATATCTGGGACTTTCGGCGCCGTTCCGCGAATTCCTGAAAGGGCTCGACGCGGTGCACGATTTCGCGCGCGGATTTCCGACCGGCGGATCGGTGGCGAAACTTGCGGGCGAGGACAAGCACGCGAAGGCGCGCGCCGAACATCCGCCGGTGGTGCACCCCGTTATCCGCACCCATCCCGAAACGGGCGAGGATGCGCTGTTCGTCAATCACGGATTCACCTCGCGCATCCTGGGCATCAGCCGCAAGGAGAGCAATGCGATCCTGAAGCTGCTCAACGAACACATCCAGCAGCCGGAATATCTGGTGCGCTGGCGCTGGACGCCCAATGCGATTGCCTTCTGGGACAACCGCATCACGCAGCATTACGCGGTGAACGACTACCTGCCCCACCGCCGCATCATGCATCGCGCCACGATCATGGGCGACCGGCCGTATCAGGCGACGCGGATGAAGCTGGCAGCTGAGTAATTACGCGCGGTGATACGGATGCCCGGCCATTATCGTGAGTGCGCGATAGATTTGTTCTGACAGCATCGCGCGCACCATGAGGTGCGGCCAGGTTTGCGGGCCGAACGCCAAACTTCTTCCGGCGCGGATTTTTGGGAGCGGAAGCAAGCCATCCGGGCCGCCGATTACGAAGACGAAATCCTTTGTTCCGGCATCGCGCATCGCGGCGAGCATTTCGGCGAAATCCTCGCTTGTCATGCCCTTGCCCTTGGCATCCAGCAGGATGACATGGGCGCCGTCCGGCACGCGCGCGGCGAGGCGTTCGCATTCTTCGGTCATGCGCTGTTGCGCGTCGCTTTTTTTCGAGACGGAAACTTCTTCGATGGCGACAGATTGAAACCCCAAACGCCTGCCCATCGCATTGGCTCGGCCGATGAAATCTTCGGTTAGGACGGCTTCGGGCGTGCCGCGGGCGTGACCGACCGCCAGCACATGCAGGCGCATCTAACGCACGGTGGCGCGTTCGGGTTCGCCGACCGACCACATGCCTTCGAGATCGTAATAGTCGCGCACTTCGGGGCGGAAGACGTGCACGATCACGTCGCCCGCATCGACCAGAACCCAATCGCCCTGTGCTGCGCCATCGACGGGACGCGTGCCATAACCTTCATCCTTCAAGCGGCGCGCGAGATGTTCGGCGATGGAGGCAACGTGGCGCGAGGAACGCCCCGTCGCGATGACGATGGCATCGGCCAGCGACGAGCGACCCGCAAGCGGGATCGTCACGATGTCTTCGGCTTTGTCGTCGTCAAGCGACTTGAGGATATGGAAGAGGACGGCGGGCGGTTCGGCCTTCACGACGTCCGGTTTGGCGTGCGGTTTCGCGGTCGATTTGGCGGCTTTCGATTTCACCGCTTTTTTCTTCGCTGGCGCTTTTTTGGCCGCGGGCTTCCTGGCAGTCAGAACTTTATCCTCCGAATGTGCGCGCACTCCTCGATGGTGCGGCGCAATCTTATCACGCAGGTAAAACCTGCACAAAGATTTCGCTTTCCGCGCAATGGGTGCGGATTTCCGTCGAACTCAGCGGGTTGCGCGGCCCGTCCAACACCGCAATCGCGGGCGGATTGGCCATGGGCAGGCCGCGATAATCGCAGCTGCGGCCCCGGCAGAAGCGGATGGCGGGCTTGGCGCGCAGCATGGCCATGACGCTACCGGGACGGGTGACGACCGCGATGGGAACCGTTTTCACGATGTCCTGCCAGCGTTTCCAGCGGCGGAACTGATCGAGATTGTCGCTGCCCATCAGCCAGACGAAATGCACGCCCGGAAAGCGGCGCTTCAGTTTGACGAGCGTATCGATGGTGTAACGCGTGCCGAGCGCATGTTCGATGTCCATCACTTCGATGCGCGGATGGCCGAAAGTTTCTTCTGCGGCGAATTCGAGACGGCGCGGCAGGGGCGCCATGCCTTGCGTGGGCTTGAGCGGATTTTGCGGCGCGACCAGCCACCAGACGTAATCGAGGCCCAAACGCTTGATCGCGACATCGCTGATATGAGTGTGACCCGCATGCGCCGGATTGAACGAGCCGCCCAGCAGGCCGATTTTCAGGCCGGGTGCGATGGGGCCGGGTGGTTTGATCCAAGAATGGGGTTTGCGCTTCACGGCCGGATCTGCCCGCTCCCGCGCACGACATATTTGAAAATGGTGAGTTGTTCGACGCCGACGGGACCGCGGGCGTGCATCTTGCCTGTGCCGATACCGATTTCCGCGCCCATGCCGAATTCCGCACCGTCCGCGAATTGCGTCGACGCGTTCCACAGCACGATTGCCGAGTCGAGCGCCGACAAGAAATGTTCGGCGGTCGGCTTGTCTTCGGTAAGGATCGAGTCGGTGTGTTGCGAGCCCCAGGTTTCGATGTGGCGGATCGCATCCTCCACGCCATCGACGGTTTTCACCGCGATGATCGCGTCGAGATATTCGGTGCGCCAGTCTTCTTCGGTCGCGGCTTTGGCGGCGGGAAAGATCGCACGCACGGCTTCATCGGCGCGGATTTCACAACCGGCTTTGGCGAGGTCTTCGAGGATGGGAAGGCCGTGCGATTTGAGAACGCTTTTGTCGATCAGGAGCGTTTCGGCGGCACCGCAGATGCTGTTGCGGCGCATCTTGGCGTTGAGCGCGATGGCACGCGCCTTGGCGAGATCGGCTTTCTCGTGAACATAGACGTGGCACAGCCCTTCCAGATGGGCGAGCACCGGCACGCGGGCTTCGCTCATCACGCGGCCCGTGAGGCCTTTGCCGCCGCGCGGGATGATGAGGTCGATGGTGTTGTTCAAACCTTCGAGCATCAGGCCGACGGCGGCACGATCGGTTGTCGGCACGCGCTGGATGGCGGCTTCGGGCAAACCCGCGGCACGCAGACCTTCCAGCAATGCCGCGTGAATGGCCGCCGAGCTATGCGCGGATTCCGAACCGCCGCGCAGGATGGAGACGTTGCCGGATTTGAGCGCAAGCGCGCCTGCATCCGCCGTCACATTGGGGCGGCTTTCGTAGATGATGCCGATGACGCCGATGGGAGTTGCCACACGCGAAATGTCGAGGCCGTTGGGGCGCGTCCAGCGGATAAGTTCGCGGCCAACCGGATCGGCAAGCGCCGCCACATCTTCCACGCCCTTCGCCATCGCTTCGATGCGCTTTTCATCGAGCGCAAGGCGGTCGAGCATCGACGGTGAAATGCCGCTTGATTTCGCTTTCGCCAGATCTTCGGCGTTGGCGGCGAGAATCTGTTTGGTGTTGGCACGGATGGCAGCGGCGGCTGAGCGCAAAGCCTTATTCTTCGTCTCCGTCGTGGCTTCGCGCATGGCGCGCGCGGCCGAACGCGCGGCGCGACCGAGCGCGAGCATTTCGCCCGCCAGAGCCTCCTTGCTGTCCGCCCGCAAATTCATTGGCCCGTCACCACCAGATCGTCGCGATGGATCATCTCATCGCGGCCACGATAACCCAGAATGGCCTCGATTTCGACGCTGCGCTTGCCTGCGATGCGTTCGGCATCCGCAGCACCATAGGCGGTGAGCCCACGCGCAACCTCCCGGCCTTCCTGATCGCGCACGATCACGGCGTCGCCGCGTTCGAAACGGCCGTCGATCTGGCGGATGCCGGCGGGCAGCAGGCTTTTGCCTTCGTTCAGCGCGCGCGCGGCACCCGCATCGATGATGAGCACGCCGGTTGGTTTCACCACGCCCGCGATCCAGCGTTTGCGGGCGGCGGCGGGCGTTTCGCTCGCGAGGAATTTGGTGGAGCGTGCGCCGTTGCGGATGGCCCGCAGGGGATGATCTGTCTTGCCCTTGGCGATGAGCACGCTTGCGCCCGCGCCTGTTGCGATCTTGGCGGCGATCAGTTTGGAAGCCATGCCGCCACGGCCAACGCCCGAAACGGATTCGCCTGCCATCGTTTCGATCTCCGCCGTGATGGCTGTGACTTGCGAGATGTGTTTGGCGTTGGGATTGCGCGTGGGATCTGCTTCGTAGAGGCCGTCGACATCGGACAGCAGGATCAAACAATCGGCTTCCACCATGCTGGCGACGCGCGCGCCCAGGCGGTCATTGTCACCGTAACGGATTTCGGTTGTTGCCACAGTGTCGTTCTCGTTGATGACGGGAACGGCGCCAAGCGCGAGCAAGGTGCGCATGGTGGCGCGTGCATTGAGATAACGCCTGCGTTCTTCGGTGTCGCCAAGCGTCAACAGAACCTGTGCCGCTACAATGTTCTCGCCGGCGAGGATATCGGCATAGGCTTCGGCAAGGCGCACCTGACCGGCCGCGGCTGCGGCCTGACTTTCTTCGAGGCGGAGCGCGCCGGGTTTCAGGTTGAGCGCGCGGCGGCCGAGTGCAATCGCGCCGGACGAGACGAGGATCACTTCGATATTTTCGCGTTTCAGTTCGGCGATGTCGGCGCAAAGAGATTTGAGCCAGTCGCGGCGCAACGTGCCGCTTTCGGAATCGACCAGCAGCGCGGAGCCGACCTTGACGACCAATCGTCTGCAATCCTTCAGCGGATCGCTCATGGCGTCCACGCGCGGTGCTTTGCGGGTTCGGGCTTTTGCTTCTTGCGGCGCTTGACGATTTCGCGGGCGAGCGCGCGCAGCACATCGTCGATCCCTTCGCCGGAAACGCCCGACATCAGATAGACCTTGTGGCCGCAGGCTTTTTCGAGCGAGGCGCGTTTCTTGGTAAGTGCGGCTTTGGGAATCGCGTCGACCTTGTTGAGTGCGACGATCTCCGGCTTGTCTTCCAGGCCGTGGCCATAGGCTTCGAGTTCGGCGCGGATCGTCTTGTAGCTCTTTGCGATGCCGGTTTGCGTGCCGTCGATCAGATGCAGAATAACGTTGCAGCGTTCGGCATGGCCCAGGAATTTGTCGCCGAGACCGACGCCTTCGTGGGCGCCTTCGATGAGGCCGGGCAAATCGGCAAGCACGAAATCGGTTTCGTCGATGCGCACCATGCCGAGCTGCGGTGCGAGCGTGGTGAAAGGATAGTCTGCGATCTTGGGCTTGGCGCTGGAGGCACGCGAAAGAAAAGTCGATTTGCCCGCATTGGGAAGGCCGATCAAACCGGCATCGGCGATGAGTTTGAGACGAAGGATGATCGTCTTTTCTTCGCCGGGCTGGCCGGGATTGGCGTGACGCGGGGCCTGATTGGTGGAGCTCTTGAAATGCGCGTTGCCGAAGCCGCCATTGCCGCCGCGCAGCAGCTGGATGCGTTCGCCTTCATGCGCGAGATCGGCGATCAGCGTTTCGCCGTCTTCTTCGAGAATCTGCGTGCCGACCGGAACGCGCATGATCGCGTCGTCGCCGCCTGCGCCCGTCATCACTTTTCCCATGCCGCCCTCGCCGTTCTTGGCGCGGACATGTTGCTGGTAGCGATAGTCGATGAGGGTGTTGAGGTTTTCGACCGCCACGGCCCAGACGTCGCCGCCCTTGCCGCCATCGCCGCCATAGGGGCCGCCATATTCGATGAACTTCTCGCGGCGGAACGCCACGCAGCCGTTACCGCCATTGCCGGACTGGATATAGACCTTGGCTTCGTCGAGGAATCTCATGGCGCGCACCTTCCCGCCGTGAACTTCCGTACACGGATCGTTTGATGCGCGCCATCAGATACGACATCGCTCATGCGGCCTTCTTTCTCTCGAAATTCTCGCGGCGGAGAAGCACGAGGTTGCAATAGACCGCGTGGCCGCGGGCCATGCAATCGCGCGGTTCGACGCCATTGGGCGTGGCCCCAAGCTTGGCGAGGACACGGCCGGAAGCCGGGTTGTCGTGGAAGCGGCCGGCTGAGACCGAGGCGGCTTTCAGGTCTTCAAAAGCCGAGCGGACGATGCGTTTTGCGGCTTCCGTCGCGTAACCCTGGCCCCAATAGGGACGGCCCAGCCAGTAGCCCAGTTCGAACTGGCCGTCTTTCAACGCGAGACCGATGCCGCCCATATGGATGTTGCCCGCCTTGCGCACGATGGAGAACCTGAAGGACGTGCCCGCAGCACGGGTTTCAATCGCCTTCTTGTGAAAATCTTCGGCGTGAGACCGCGTGAAAGGATGCGGCACGCTTGCGAGATTCTTTGCGACGTCGAAATCGCCCAGGAGGACGACCGTCGACGGGATGTCGGCCTCCTCTGGTGGGCGCAAGAGCAATCTCTCCGTTTCCAATCTGCTACACATGTTCCCTCTCCAAGCGAGGGAACAAAAAAGGGAGATGGCGGACCATCTCCCTCGCATACGATGGGCCGCCAATTGGATGGCGGCCTATGTCTTCAGCCGCCTTATTCTGCCGCTGCCTTCGCCGCCGGCTTTTGCCACGTAAGTACCGACACAAACGTGCGGCGCTTGAAGCCGGTCTTGAAGGCAACGTTTCCGTCGCGCGTCGCGAACAGCGTGTGGTCCTTGCCCATGCCGACGCCTTCGCCGGGGAAGAACTTGGTGCCGCGCTGACGCACGATCACGTTGCCGGCGCTAATCGATTCGCCGCCAAACTTCTTCACGCCGAGGCGTTGGCCTGCCGAGTCGCGTCCGTTGCGCGAGGAGCCGCCTGCTTTTTTGTGCGCCATGGTCTTCTGCCCTTAGCCGCTGATCGCGGTGATTTTGATCTTGGTGAAATGCGCGCGTCCGCCGCGCTTCCTGTGCGTGTTCTTGCGGCGCTTCTTCTTGAAGGCGATGGTCTTGGGACCGCGGCCGTGCTCGAGGATTTCAGCCGCCACGGAGGCGCCGCTCACCAGCGGCAACCCTGCTTTCGGCGCATCGCCGCCAAGCAGCAGAACTTCGCCCAGAGTCAGGGTGGAGCCCACGTCGCCCACGACGCGATCGATCGAAAGGACCTCGTCCTTGACGACCCTGTATTGCTTACCGCCGGTGCGGACGACCGCGAACATGACCAAATCCTTGAATATATTGTGTTTTCCCGAGAGGCCCTGCTGCCGGGAGGCGCGCAATATACTGAGGGGCCGCGGCCCGTCAAGCGAGCGCCGGAAATAAGGTTTGGCCGCTGCCGGAGGGGCACGGACGGACTGCAAAGGACGGTTACAGGACAATGGGCCAATTCGTAAATTAATCGTTAAAGCCGCTTACACGCGTTAACTTTTGGAAGGAAATTGCCCTGCCGCCGCCCAAAGAAAACCTCTTACTTTCATAGACTTAACGCCTAATCGGGCCATTCTTCGAAACTCGGCACACACCTTGCGAATCTCCAGAAAACCGATGCCAGAGCAAAGGGTCAGGAGTCCAAAATGTACAATGCTTTGAAAGCACTTGGATTTGCAGTGGCGCTTGTGACGCTACCCGTAACCGGGGCATTCGCCACCGAGCTGGTATCTAACGGCGGGTTTGAAACAAGCGATTTCACGGATTGGACCCTGACCGGAAATACCAGTTTCACCGGCGTGACAACGGGCATAGCGCATAGCGGGACGTACGGAGCGTTCTTCGGTCAGATTGGTTCGACCGGCACGATCTCTCAAACATTGAACACTGTGGCCGGGCAGGCTTATTCGCTGTCGTTCTGGCTGCACAACGATGGTGGGTCGCCAAACAGCTTCGATGCATCTATCGATGGGGTCGATGTGCTGACCCTTAGCGACGCTCCGAGTTTCGACTACACGCAATACGTTTTTGCATTTGTCGCGAGCGGCACCACCACGCCGTTGATTTTCACATTCCAGCAAGATCCCGCTTTTTGGTATCTTGACGATATCTCGGTGAGCGACGGCACTCCGGCACCCGAACCGATGACGATCGCCTTGCTGGGTGCGGGCCTTGCCGGTTTCGGCGCGATGCGGCGCAAGCGCACGTAATTCCGATTTTGGAATAAATGCGAAAAGCGCCCTGTTTCAGGGCGCTTTTTTCATGTCCTGCGCGGCACCAATCGTCCGCCCAATGCAGCCAGCGACAGCAAAAGGCCGATCATCACGCACAGCCATTTGGCATCGGTCACCGTGCTTCCGATCAGCACCTCTCGATCGGAAAAACCGCGCAGCAGCCAGCCAAGTTCGATGGCGTTTTCCGCCGCATCGAGCAACATGCCCGCGAGCGGGATGGCCGAAAGAAATGCGAGAATGCGCCGCCACGCGCCGGGCCGGGGCGCAAAGCGTTCGCGCGCAGCGAGCACGCCATAGAAAAGCGCAAAGCCCCAGAGCGGCATGAAGAGATAATCGAAGCCGAGATCGAAGCCTGCCAAGATGATGCCGCGCGAGGGGGCCCACGCCGCCACGATCAGATCGACATCATGGGCCGTGGTCGCGCGCTGTAGATCGGCCGTGCCGTAGCCGGTGGCCGATTTGAGCTTGCCGTCCAGGACGATGAGGACTGCAAACGCACCGAGGGCACAGATGCTGGTCCACGCCCAGCGGCGGTTCAGGCTCCTGACCGGAATGGCGAATTTCATGCTCCCCCTCCCCTTGGGAGGCGGAGCCTAGCGCAATCGCGACTTAGTTGGCGATGTGCGGGTTGAAACCTTCGTGGATCAGGATATCGCCGCGCCACACCTCGAACGTGCGGTGGATGATCCCCGGCATCGAACGGGCCATATCCCATGCATCCCTGTCGGTATCGCATTGGGCGATCATCAGACAGGCCAAAGTCTTCTGACGATTAAGGTAGTGAAATTGATAGCTCGACATCGCAAGCTCCCTTCAAACGGTTCGGGGCGGGAGCACCTGAACTGTCTCTCAGCCGCGGACGCCTTCGACTTCGTCTGCGGTGAGCAAAGCCTGCGCCCCTTTTGAGGCTGTGTCGACCTTTATTCGAAAGTTCCCGAATGAATCTTTACCAGAGCTTCTCACGCGATTATTGCAAGCAATGTCAGTGGTCTTTTGCCAATTGCCGGAGACGATGCGCAAGGTTTTGAACCTCATCTACAATTTTCACTGGGTTGCGGCGGGCGAAGTTGCGCGTTCGGCGCAGGCTGTTGCCGGTGGTCTCAAAATGCTTTTGGCGTCACAAAAAATTCGCGGCCTGATCAATCTGCGCGGACGCAATCCCGACTACGGCTGGTGGCGATACGAGACGGCCGTGTGCAAGGAAATGGGTGTCGCGCATTTCGATGCGATGCTCGATTCCCGCAAACTTCCGACGCGCGCGATGCTGACAGATCTGTTCGCGGCCTTCGATCAAACACCGAAGCCTTTTCTCATCAAATGTTCGGGCGGGCAGGACCGCACGAGTTTTGCGGCCGCGCTCTATCTGATCCACACGCGCGGATGGGGCGCGCGCGGAGAAGCGCAGAAACAATTCGCGCGCTGGCCTTATTTGCATTTTCCCAAGGCGCAGCAACGCTGGCTGAAGCCGTTCCTGGATTATGCGCAAACACAAAGCGGCGGCGCGCCCATCGTCGACTGGGTGCGCGGGCATTACGATCCGCATCATTTCGCGGAGTGGCTGGATGCGAACGGCTATGCGGGCACGTACAAGGAAGTGTTCCAGAAACCGGAAGCAAGCCGCTGGCAATGGTGAAGCTGGAGATCGCGCCGGGGATAACCTTGTGGCGTGAGAGGCTCGATCGCGTGGCGCAAAAGGCGCTGCTCGACGATGTTTTTGCGCGCGCGAAAGATGCGCCATTCTACCGGCCCACAATGCCAAAGAGCGGCGCGCCGTTTTCGGTGGAAGAAACAAATTTCGGACCATTGGGCTGGGTTTCGGATGCGCGAGGCTATCGTTATGCACCGGCCCATCCCGTGACAGGAAAGCCATGGCCCGACGTTCCGCGGGCTTTGCTCGCGCTTTGGGAAGAGATCTCGGATTATCGGGAGCCGCCCGAGTGCTGTCTCGTCAATCTCTATCGCGACGGTGCGAAGATGGGGCTGCATCAGGATCGCGATGAGCAGGCGCGCGACGCACCGGTACTTTCCGTTTCGCTGGGCGACGATGCGCTGTTTCGCATCGGCGGCGAGACGCGCAAGGGGCCGACCACAAGCGTCAAACTTTCATCCGGCGATGTGCTGATCTTCGGCGGCGTGGCGCGGATGGCTTTTCACGGTATCGATCGCGTGATCGCGGGAAGTTCGACGCTCGTGCCGGGCGGCGGGCGGATCAACCTGACGCTGAGACGGGTGACTCCGGACAAAAAAACGCCCGGCCAGGGGGGCTGACCGGGCGTATGCGCCGTTACGCGCTGGATACCGGGAGGGGATGACCGGTATCCGGTGAAAAACGTTCACCCGGCGTGCGAGCGGGGGGGCAGTGCCTGCCAGATGAGGCGTTTTCCAAGATCTAACCTATGCATCTGTGCAACAGGTTTCAACTAATTTTTTGCGGTTCCCAAAATCTGACTAAAATGTAGTGACAGTTGTAAATCTGCTACTCCGGCCTATGCAGCCGATTCGCCAATCCGGCGCGCCAGGCTTCGGCCAGGGTGGGGGTGTCGTGCACCTTCTGGCGGACCTCGCGGGGGATGCGGGGGTGATACAGGGCGCGAAACGCCTCTCCCACGCTGGGATTTTCAGCGGCCACCGACAGCCGTGTCATGAGGCTTCCGGCGGCAGGCGCCTGACCTTCTTCGATGACGCGCAGATACCAGCCGCAGCGTGATGAAACCGTCATCAACTGTGGCGCATCGGCACGCGCGGTGTGGATGGCGAATTTGTAACACGGGCCGCGCGGCTGGCTGACCTCCAGCACCGCGTCGCCCCAGCGGAAGCGATCGCCGATGTGAACGTCATCTTCGATGGCCCCAACGAGCGTGAGGTTTTCGCCGAACATTGCGGGCACGGTTTCGAACTTCTTGTCCTGCCACCACGGCCAATGGTCGACCGGATAGGCATAGACCGCCTTGTCCGGCCCGCCATGCACGGTGAGATCGGCCTGCTTGTCGCCTTCGAGATTGGTGCGTCCGACAAAGATGGATGGTGCATCGATAGGCATCTTGCCGATGGCGGATTCCACCACCTCGCCATTCACCTGCGCGATGATGCGGGGGACCGCGACATTCACCGAGACGATGCGCAGATCCATTTCACAGCTTTCCGAAATCGTGCGCCGTCTGATCGATGGCCGCTTTCGCCTTGGCCACGATCTCGTCCACTTCCTTTTCGGTGACGATGAAGGGCGGGCTCAGCACCATCGTGTCGCGGATGGCGCGCATGACGAGGCCGCTCGCAAAGCAATAGTTGCGGCAATGGGTGCCGACATCGCTGTCGCGCGGAAAGAAGCTGCGCCTGGGCTTTTCGGGAACGAGTTCGATGGCGGCGAGCAAGCCGATGCCGCGTACCTCGCCCACCAGCGGATGATCGTCGAACGCTTCGTGCAGCTTGCGGTGCAGATAGGGGCCGATCACGTTCTTCACGCGCGGGATGAGGTTCTGCTTTTCCAGCACTTCGAGATTGCGCAGCGCCACGGCCGAGGCGACCGGATGACCCGAATACGTGTAGCCGTGGACGAGTTCTTCGCTCGCCGTTGCAATCGCATCGCCCATGCGGGGGCCGAGCGAAATCGCGGAAATCGGCTGGTAACCGGACGACAGGCCTTTCGCCATCGTCATGATGTCGGGCGAGATGCCGTAAGTGTGTGCGCCGAACCATTCGCCGGTGCGGCCGAAGCCGGTGATGACTTCGTCCAAATGCAACAGCACGTCGTATTTCCTGCAGATGCGCTGCACTTCCGGCCAATAGGTCTCGGGTGGGAAGATGAGACCGCCTGCGCCTTGCACAGGTTCGGCGGAGAACGATGCGACGTTGTCCGGACCCAGTTCGAGGATGCGCTCTTCGAGCTTCTTCGCGATCAAAACGCCGAATTCGTCCGCACCGATGTCGCCGTAACCCGCGGCTTCGGCGCCGAACCAATAAGGCGCTGGCACTTTGGCAAAACCTGGCAGCGGCAGATCCCATTGCGGGTGCATGGGCGTGAGGCCGGATAGCGAAGCGGCAGCGAACGTCACGCCGTGATAGGCGTAATCGCGCGACAGATGAATCTTCTTTTCGGGTTTGCGCTTCAGGTTCCAGTAATAGCGAATGAGTTTGAGCGCGCTGTCGTTCGCTTCCGAACCGGAATTTGCGAACAGCACGCGGCTGTGGCCTTCCGGCAGAACGGAGGTCAGCTTTGTCGCCAACTCAATGGTGTAGGGGTTCGACGTCTTGAAGAAGTGATTGTAATAGGGAAGACGCCGCAAGGCTTCGAAGCCCGCTTCGGCGAGTTCGCCGTTTCCATAACCGACCTGCACGCACCAGAGGCCTGCCATGCCATCGATCAGGCGCTTGCCTTCGGAATCCCAGAGATAGATGCCATCCGCCTTGGTGATGACGCGCACGCCTTCGGCGTTGAGCGCGGAGGTTTGCGTGAAAGGGTGGATGTGATGGGCGGCGTCGAGCGCCTGCCAATGTTTGGTGAGATTGTGGGTTGCGTCGGTCATGTTCGTTCTCGCGAAAGATGGAAACACAAATCGGGTGTTCGCGAAAACGGCTATGGATTATAGCCGATCCGGGCGCAGAGAATGAGCAGGGCGCGTTTGCGCGTCATGCGGGCATGTTATCAAACGCCGCGCAACAACGCCAATCGAGAACAGGAACCGGGGCCGGACCTAGGGCGCCGGCGATTTCGGCGTACCGGTTTCGATGAACTGTTTCAGCCGGTACATCTGTTCGGCAAGCATAACGTCGGCGAGCGCCGGCCATTTGCCGAAACCGCCTTTCATGTAGCCGCCCACCGAATTGTCGAGCATCAGATCGGTGCCGTCGCCCACCGCTTTCAGCGAGAAGGTGAGCGCGCTGTCGACACCGTGGCCCTGGAACGGACCAAGCGGTCCGCGCAGGCGCAGGATCTTGCCGGGTTCGGCATCGACGACGGTTGCATGTTGCACGGACCCATCCGGCCAGCTTTCGCAGAAACAGCCGCCGCCCTTGGCTTCGAGCCGGAGATTGCCGGCGCTGCCCGAGAAGGTGTGTTCGCTGTTCCACCATTTGGCGGGCACGATGAGGGCCGCATAAACCGCATCGGGGGGTGCTGCGATATGCACCGTCTGTTCGATCTGAAAACCCGTCGGCGTCGTGTCGACAACGGCAGCGTTGGCCGCTCCTACAAACAAAACCGATATGGCGAACGCCCCCAACCGCGAAAACGCCTGCATGTGCCTCTCCCTCTGGACGGAGAATCTTCCGACCTTGAAGCACTATAGCGCGTTCCGGCGCACGGTTTAACGGGGATCAACCCCAACTTTCGCGCATGCCCTTGCGGCGGGCGGCGGGGGTAGCGGATGCAGCCGGGGATGGCAGATCGCTCATCGGTGCGCCCAGAAATTTGCCCTGACCCAAATCGAAACCAATCTCGCGAACGCGTTCGAAGGTAGATTTATCGGCGATAAATTCCGCAATGGTTTCGATCTTCAACTCGCCGCACAACTTGAGGATGGATTTGAGCAGCGCATCGTCGCGGGCGGACTTGCCGATGGATTGCACCAGCGAGCCGTCGATCTTCACGAAATCGACCGCGAAGGCATGCAGATACTGGAAGGAGGCCGCGCCCGCGCCGAAATCGTCCAACCCCACGCGGTAACCCAGTTCGCGCAAAGCCTGGATCGCCTTGTTGGCGGTTTCCAGATCGGCGATCTCGGCCGTCTCGGTGACCTCGATCAGCACACGCGGAGCGAGCATGCGTTTGCGGGAGAGAAAGCCCGCCACCAGCGCAAAGCTGGACGGCGTGGACAGCGTGTGGCCGGAAAGGTTGAGCGCGATGGAAGCGCCGTGCACACCTTCGCGTTCGATGGTCGAAATCACCTTGATGGCGGCTGCCGCATCGAAGGCATCGGCGATGCCGAGCGCCTCGACGAATTTGATCGTCTCGCCCGTGTTCTGATTTTGCGAGAAGCGCGCCAGCGCCTCGTAATGCGCAACCTCGCGGGTGGCCAGTTTGACGATGGGCTGGAAGGCGAGTTCGAAGGAACCATCGGCCACCGTTTCGGTGAGTTTGAGCGCGCGGGATTCGGTTTCGCGCACCATGCCTTCGAAAGCGCTGCCGAGATCGGTGGGAAGTTTCTCGCCGGGACGGCGCTTGGACAGACGGTCGGTGACATAGCGCAGCGCGAGCATGCGCTGGTCGCCAGTCAGGCCCTGTGTCTTGAGCGACACCAGCGTTTCTTCGACATGCAATGAGCCCAGGCCGCCTTCGGACAGCGCATCCCGCACGGCTTGCGCGAGTTTGTTGCGCGTGCCGATGCCGGCGAGTGCGCCGAACGCGGTGGCGGAAATGCGGCCTGCCGCCTTCACGCCCGTTTGCTGGATCATCTGGCCGATGCGTCCGAGAAGCGTTTCGCCGTCGGCGCGCGAGAGTTTGGCGACTGCTTCATTGAGGCCGGGCACTTCGACGAGCGAGAGCGCGTCGGTATCGCCAGCAAGCTTGCCCGCCGTCGAGACGAAGGAGTCGCCATCGAGGAGACCGGTTTTCGAATCTTTTCCGTCATCGCCGAACGCCATCTTTGCGCCGGGTTTGGAAAGCGTGCAGGAGATGTTGTCGCCGTTGAGCGGGAGATGGCACAGCGACAACACCGCTTCGCTTCCACCGGCGAGTTTCAATTTCAACGGACCGGCGCGGCCGCCGCGGCCAAGGCCCTTCACATAGGTCGTGAATTTCTGACCGGCCTGGGGTTCGAACAGCTTGCCGGCGTTTTCGCCGACGAGTTTCTGGTCGCGCGCGAATTCGCTGGTGGCCCCCGTCGCGAAAACGATGGTGCCCTTCTCGTCGACTTCGAACAGCAGATCGGCGTTGGCAAAGGCAAAGCCGAGCAGACGCGCAGGATTGACCACGACCGTTCCCCAGTGAGGAGAAAGTGTGCCAAACCGGACCTTAGGGAATTATTAAATGCGCGCGTTTTTGCGCACCGCGTCGCCGAATGCGGCAAAGAGCGCACGGGAAACCGGATTGTCGGCCCATTTCCATTCCGGATGCCACTGCGTCGCAAGAAGAAACCCGCGGGCGGAGGGCATGGAAACGGCTTCGACAGTTCCGTCGGGGGCGACGGCTTCGGCGATAAGCGGCGGTGCCAGACGATCGATCCCCTGGCTGTGCAGCGAATTCACCTTGAAGGTTTTTTCCGGCAGCAGTCTGGAAAGCAAACCGCCGTCGCTGACATGCACGTCGTGCGCGGGGCCATATTGCACATCGAGAGAGGCGTTCTTGTCTTCGCGGTGATCGCTACGGCCTTCGACTTCCTGCACGTGCTGGTGCAGCGTGCCGCCCATCGCCACGTTCAATTCCTGAAAGCCGCGGCACACGGCGAAAACCGGAATGCCTTTTTCGATGGCCGCCTTCAGCAATGGCAATGCGGTCGTATCGCGCCGTTCGTCGAGCCAGGTGCCATCGCGCGCAGGCGCGCCGTTATAAAGCGCGGGCGCGACGTTGGAGGGTGAGCCGGTGAAGAAGAGGCCATCCACCGACGAGAGTATTTCTTCCGGCGGGATCGGCGGATCGAGAACGGGGATGAGCAAGGGCAGGGTTTGCGCGCCGTCGCGCACGGCGGCGATATATTTTTCGCCCACTGCATGGAACGGATGCGGACCCAGCATACGGAAGTCGCTGGCGATACCGACGATTGGGCGGCGGGGGCTCATGACGTTGGGCCTATCATGGCGCAGAAAGGCCGGGCAAGTGAAACGGCTTGACTTGTTCCCAAATGTGGAACACACTGCAATCCGATGCAGGTCATCGCCAAGCGCACGCTCAAGCTGTTCTGGAAACGCCATCCGCAGGCCGAACAGCCGCTTCGGGTGTGGTTTGCGATGGCCGACAAGGCGGATTGGAAAGGTCCGCAAGACGTCAAGACGATGTTCGGGCCGACCGTTGATTTCGTGCGCGATAACCGGGCGGTGTTCGACATCGCGGGCAACAAATACCGGCTCGTGGTGCACATCGCCTATCGATTCAAACGCGTGCTGATAAAATTCGTCGGTACGCACAAGGAATATGACCGAATAGACGCGGGTAGAGTGTGATGAAGATGGATATCCGACCGATCAGGACAGAAGGCGACTATGACTGGGCGCTCAAGGAGATCGAACGCTATTTCGAGAAGGAACCGGAACCCGGCACGTCGGAGGGCGATAGATTCGACGTTCTGGCTGCGCTGATCGAAGCCTATGAAGCAAAGCGTTGGCCCATCGAACCGGCCGATCCGGTGGAAGCCATTCGCGCGCGCATGCAGCAGGCCGGGCTTGGACAAACCGATCTCGCGAACCTTCTGGGATCGCGCTCCCGCGCATCGGAAATCATGCGGCGCAAACGGGCGTTGACGATGGAGCAGGCTTACAAGCTGCACCGAGAATGGCACATTCCAGCGGAAATTCTGCTCAGGCCTTCTGCCAAAACCGTGTGATCAGTTCTTCTTCGCTTCGGCGATCCTGAAAAGCTTGTCGTCCAGGCTCGCGACCGGATGGACGTCGCGCAGCGCCACGGTGGTGGTAAGGCCCTGATCGTCGATCACCGTCCATTGGCGCAGTTCGACCGGGGCCGCCGCGAAGACAAGCGTGACGTTGCTGGTCCTGCGGTTGGTGGCGGAACGCGCATCGACGATGATGGAATCGCCGTCGCGATGGATGCCGAGCACGAGCTGGTTTTGCTTCAGACTGATATCGTCTTTCAGGATCAATTGCAGAGGAGTGCCCGCAAGCGGATAACGATCCACCGTGTTGAGCTTGCGGTTCTGGACATAGATCGAACTGCCATCGGCGACGACGAGAGTGGGCGTGGGCGGATCGTATTCGAAGCGGACCTTGCCGGGCTTGTCGATATAGATCTTGCCTTCGGTGAGATCGCCGTTGGGATTGATCTGCGAGAAGCTGCCTTCGACGGCATGCATGGAATTGAGATAGGCACTGATCTTCGCCAGATCGTCGCGCTGTTCGTCGCTGAAGGTCGGGCGGGCTTGCGGAATGGGCTGGCCCGCGCCGGTCAGAAACGGCGTTGCGAGAACGAGAAACAAGACCGGAAGAATGCGGCGCATGAAAGCCTTTTTACCCGCGCTTTATGGCCGAAAGAAGGGTCAGGCGGCTTCAGGGCAGGGAAGGCGCGGAGAAAGGCCGTCCACGATCAGTTGCATCACGCCTTCGAGTTCCTGCTCCAGCTTGGGCAGGGTGAGCTTGGACCACAGTTGCGGATAACGGAATTTCATCACCGCGGCCTGGATCATCTCCGCCGTCTTTTCGACAGGGCAGCTGCAGGTCTGAAATTCGTTTTGCCTGATGCCGCTTTCCAGAACCTTGACGATGATCTTGCGTTCGTTGGCAAGCATCCAATTGGCGAATTCGGGACGTTCGCGCGAAATGATGAGCGCGATTTCATAAGCGCGTGGATCGCTTTCGAGTTTGTTGTAGGTGCGGCGCAGTTCTTCGAACAAAAGATCGTGCAGGCGCTGGCGCGCCGTCTTGCCCGGCGCATCGGCAAGGGCTGAGAGTTGTTCGAGATGTTTTTCGAAATCCTGGGTGGCGATGTATTCGGCGATGTCGAGCTTGCCGGGGAAGAAGCGGTAGAGATTGCCGGGCGACATCGAACAGTCGGTGGCGACTTCGGCCATTGTGGTCTTCGCATAGCCGAAATGCGAAAATCGCTTTTTCGCGGCTTCCACAATCTGCGTGCGGACGTCTTCTTTTTCGGCCATGAGCATTCACTCCACCGGACTAGTCTTTTTATCGACACTAATTATAGGGGGTATTCCTGAATATTCAACAAATCGTTCAATCTTCCGATCTAGCCAACAGGTTTAACGTCCATGCCTGAAACTGGTTCCAAATCAGTGGCTTACGGGAGGGTCATGGTTATCGGGGCGGGGTCTTGGGGTACGGCGCTGGCATTGGTGGCCGCATGCGGGGGCCGCAACGTGACCCTTTGGGCCCTGGAACCCGAGATCGTGCACGAGATCGGCACGACCCACGAAAATGGGATGTACCTGCCGGGGATACAACTGCCCACCAACATTGTGGCCACCGCCGACATGGCAGAGGCGGCAAAGGCCGAGGCGATCCTGCTGGTATCACCGGCGCAATATCTGCGCGCGACGTTGAAGAGCCTACGGCCGCATCTGAAGGCCGGCACGCCGTTGGTGCTTTGCTCCAAAGGCATCGAACGCGGCTCGGGGTTGTTGCTGACGGAAGTGCTTGTCGAAGACGTGCCGGATTGCGAGGCAGCGATCCTTTCAGGCCCCTCCTTCGCGCGCGACGTTGCATTGGGATTGCCGACGGCGGTGACGATTGCCGCCCAGCCGGAGATCGCTGCGCGCCTGCAAGCTACGATGGCGCATGGCACGTTTCGCCCCTATGCAAGCGACGATCTGGTGGGCGTGGCGTTGGGTGGTGCGGCCAAGAATGTCTATGCGATCTGTTGCGGGATCGTGGCGGGAATGGGACTTGGCGAGAGCGCGCGGGCGGCATTGCTGGCGCGCAGCTTTGCGGAGTTGAGCCGCTTGGGCGAAGCGCTGGGCGCGAAACGCGAAACCTTGATGGGGCTTTCGGGATTGGGCGACCTGGTTTTGACCGCGACGAGCCCGACCTCGCGCAACTACGCGGCGGGACTTGCGCTCGGCAAAGGGGAGGCGTTGCGGACGCTCATGGCGCCGGGAAAACCGCTTGCCGAGGGAATCGAAACGGCCCCCGCACTTGTTGCGCGCGCCCGCCGGCAGAACATCGAACTGCCGATCGCCGAAACGATGGCCGCGATCTTCGATCGCTCGGTTTCGCTGGGCGATGCCGTTTCGCGATTGATGGGCCGGCCGCTCAAGAGCGAATGAATTTCCAAATAAAAACGGAGAACGAAATGCTGTTTGCGATCACTTCGATGGACAAGCCCAATTCCAGGGAGCTGCGCATGGCCACGCGCGAGAAGCATCTGGCCTACGGCAAGGACAACGCAGAAGGCGGGCAATTGCGGCTGGGCGGACCGTTTCTCGATACGGACGGAAACATGATCGGCAGCTTCATCATTCTCGAAGCCGACAGCCTGGAAGCGGCCGAGCGCTGGGCCGCAAACGATCCTTATATGAAAGCGGGATTGTTTGCGTCGTCGACCGTGCAGCCCTGGCGGGCGACGATCAACAATTGCGGTGCGCAACTCTGAAGGAGCCCATGATGAATTATTGGCTGTTCAAGACCGAGCCCGAAACGTTTTCCTGGGACATGCAGAAGAAGCGCGGCGCCAAGGGCGAGCCGTGGAGCGGCGTGCGCAATTTCGCTGCCGCCAAACACATGAAAGCAATGAAGAAGGGCGATCTGGGCTTCTTCTATCACACGGGCGATGAGAAGCAGATCGTGGGCATTGTGGAGGTGATCGCCGAATACAAACCCGATCCGACGGACGAGACGGGCAAGTTCGGACTGGTCGACGTGAAGGCGGTGAAGGATGTGCCCAAGCCTGTCACGCTGGCGCAGGTGAAGGCCGATGCGAAACTGAAAGACATCGTGCTGGCGCGCGAGCCGCGGCTTTCGGTGCAGCCAGTGACGCCCGCCGAATGGAAGCACATCTGCAAGCTTGGCGGCGTGAAGGATTAATCCTTCTTCCAGACAAAGGTATCTTTCGGCGACGCGACGGTGACCTGAGAGGAACCGTCGAAATGGTAGGTCGCATTGATGGGCACCCCGTTCTGCGGGGTTCGCGTGAGCTTTCCGTCCTTTGCTTCCCAGATGCCCTTCTCTGTCGAGGTGATGTGGAAGGTGTAGTGCCCGTCACCGGCGATATTCAACGTGCTGTCGTTGGACGAATTGGGATCTCGGGAGCGCCAGTGCGCGGCCACCTTTGCCGTCGGACCGGTGGCATTTGCATCGATCTTTCCGACGAAATTGGTTTGCGCCATGGGCGCCGGCGGCGTGAGGGTGATCATCTCATCGCCCGGCTTTCCGCCATACATACCCGCATAACTCTGTGTGTTCTGCGAACCCACGATCCAGAATTGCGAGGTGGTGCTCGCGTGATCGAGATCGGAGATGAAGGTGATCTGATCTCCCGAAAGCGACACGGTGCCGTGGTCGTCGCCAGTGGTGATGAGGGTGTAGGCGCCCACATCGTCGACTTCGAGCGTGGCCTTGATCTGATTGCCGGCCACCGCGGATTTCGCGAAGGCGGATGTCAGATACTGAAACATCGAGGTTCCGATATTGCCGCCGTCTAGCGCCATGCGGGAGGCCGTCCATTTTCCTTCGAAGGTGGGCGGGCCCGAAAAGAGCCAGAACAGCAATCCGATCAGCGCCACCGCGCCCACGCCGCCACCGATCATCACGCGGCGATCCATGAAGACGGGATCGGCCGGCGCGAGCTTGCGCGGTTCGGGCGCTTTCGCACCGTCCAGTACGGCGCGAATGACATCGGACAAATAATCGAGATGCTGCTGCAAGGGCGGCGTGAAGGCATCGAGCCAATGCGGCGTGGAAAGGAAATATTCCAAAGATTTCGCGGGCAACACATTCTCGATGCGCATCGGAATCACAGGCAGGCCCCGATTCACGGCGCGTTCGACTTCGCGTTTGATCTGTTGCGAAGTGTTGGCATTGCCGGAGAAGATCAGCAGGAATGCGCGGGAGGAATGGATCGCGTCGACGATGGATTCGCCCCAATCCGCGCCCGGCGTGATGTCGCGCGGCGCGATCCAGCAGCGGACACCTTTGGATTCCAGAACCGCGCAGGCCGCATCGGCCGCCGGCTTGTCCTTCGAGGAATAGGAGATGAAGACGTCGTGGGCCATGGGCTTCAGTTCTGGCGTTGGTAGAGGACGGAGCCGTCGTCCTGCGCGATGTTGTAGATGCTGACGCAGGAGGCTTTGGCGACATCATCGCAAACGATGTCGATGGCGATGGAATATTTCGATTTGGATGTCGCCGCATCGCAGATGTAGCGATTGTCCTGATCGGTCTGGCGCGGATCGGGATCGGTGAGACGGCCATTGCCCGGCAGCACGCCGACACTTTTCGCGTTGGCGAGTGCGGTGGTGCAGACCTGGGACGGATTGTTCATCGCGTCCTGCACGTTTTCGGGCGGCGATGCTTCATCGACCTGTGTCTGGTCGGGGACGTTTGCGTGTTGCCTGTGGCCGAAGGTGAGGAAGGCGGCGACCGCGATGGCGATCACGAAGCCGCCGATCACCACCCACAGGCCGATCTTCCATTCACGCTCAAGCGCGCGAAAGTCGGGTTGATCCGTGCTCATGGCGGCAAAACAATCCCCACCTGCCTGCCGGCTTAATTAGCGGCTTTCGGAGGGTATCGCCAGTATGGAGCGGGCGGAAGTTCCGTTAGCCGAGCGATTTGACGATTTCTTCGGTCATCTTCTTGGCATCGCCGAACAGCATCATGGTGTTGTCGCGGAAGAACAGTTCGTTTTCGACGCCCGCATAGCCCGAGCCCATGCCGCGCTTGATGAAGAGCACGGTCTTGGCCTTTTCCACGTCGAGGATCGGCATGCCGAAGATGGGCGATTTCGGATCGGTCTTGGCGGAGGGATTGGTGACGTCGTTCGCGCCGATCACATAAGCCACATCGGCCTGCGCAAATTGCGAATTGATGTCTTCCAGTTCGAACACTTCGTCGTACGGGACGTTCGCTTCGGCAAGCAGCACGTTCATGTGGCCGGGCATGCGGCCTGCCACGGGATGGATGGCATAGGAAACCTTCACGCCTTCCTTCTTGAGGATGTCGGCCATTTCGCGCACGGAATGCTGGGCTTGGGCCACCGCCATGCCGTAGCCCGGGACGATGATGACGGAACCCGCGTTCTTCATGATGAAGGCGGCATCTTCAGCGGAACCCTGTTTGACGGGGCGGGTTTCCTTGGCGCCTGCGGGGCCTGCGGTTTCGCCGCCGAAGCCGCCCAAGATGACGGAGACGAAGCTGCGGTTCATCCCCTTGCACATGATGTAGGAAAGGATCGCGCCCGACGAACCCACCAGCGCGCCCGTGATGATGAGCGCGGAGTTTTCGAGCGTGAAGCCCATCGCCGCTGCCGCCCAACCCGAATAGGAATTGAGCATGGAGACGACCACCGGCATGTCGGCGCCGCCGATGGGAATGATGAGCGTAATGCCGAAGACAAAGCTCAAGACCGCGATGGCCCAGAACGTCCACTGTGCCTGCGCCATGCAGAAATAGACGATCAGGGCGACGATGCCCGCGAAGATGAGGATGTTCAGCGCGTGGCGGGCGGGCAGGATGATCGGCGCGCCGCTCATGTTGCCGTTGAGCTTGGCGAACGCGATGATGGAGCCTGCAAAGGTGATGGCGCCGATGGCGACGCCGATGCTCATTTCGATCAGGCTCTGGGTGCGGATCGCGCCATCCGCCGCAATGCCGAACGCATCGGGCGAATAGAACGCGGCACCGGCAACCACGACAGCGGCCAGACCGACCAGCGAATGGAAGGCGGCCACAAGCTGCGGCATGTCCGTCATCGCGATGCGGCGCGCGGTGACCGCACCGATGCCGCCGCCGATGGCGAGGCCGCCAATCACGAGCGCCCAAGTGACCGGATCGCTGACACCGCCGACCCACAAGGTCGTGACGATGGCGATCGCCATGCCGATCATGCCGTTGCGGTTGCCCACGCGCGATGATGCAGGCGAAGAAAGCCCGCGCAGCGCCATGATGAAGAGGACGCCCGAAACGAGATAAAGAAGTGCTGCGATATCGGCTTTCATTGCTGTGCTCCAGTAGCGTGTTCAACACACACCCTGAGATACCTCCGGGAATTCGACCACCTTGAATAAAATCTGCTCGTTGGTCGCGCTGGTTACTTGAATCCCAATATCTCGAAACCTGATCGCGCGCTGACCGGAGCTATAGTTTAGCTCTTGGAAGAACGCTGTTCTCGCCAGATCGTCAGGGCTATACTCTCTATAGCTTATGTGAAGAGTCCCATTGGACTCACCAGTATAAATCAGTTCGAAATTTGTATAACCGCGAGAGCTATCAATTTTTGTTTTTTGGGCCTTCGACATTTTAAAACTTGCCGGCAAGATACTTATGTCATCGGCAGCTAACTCGACGGTATTCATTACCTTGGCGATGTGACCATCCGCATCAACGAGGAATGGAAGCGTGCCTCCATTGTATGGCGTGAGATGTACGAGGTCATAAACCTTGCCACCGACCTCCTTGCGCCCATCAATTGGAAACACGCCCGCATGAAATTTGAGGCTTGTGATTAAGGCGGAAACCTCGAACGGTTCTTTAGCTTCCCAAGCGTTTTCTGTCATTTTGTCGAGGCAATAGTCTTTCACACGCAACATATCCTGCCCCACAGCGGCGCTTTGCTCCGTATTAAGAGAAAAGTTCTTTTCGTAAACGTGCGCGATTTCAATGGAAGGCTGCGCCATCGGCAGTGATGTAGCGCAACCAGCAAGCAACACAATCAACAAGCACGAAGCGGCAGCACTAGCCTTTCTTTGACCAATGTCATTGCTGCTAAGCACCCTCGACATAACTACCTTTCTTTCTTCTTGTACATCGCCAGCATGCGCTGGGTGACGAGGAAGCCGCCGAAGATGTTCACGCTGGCAAGGATCAGCGCGAAGAAGCCGAGGAATTTGGAGGTCCACGACGCCTGCGAGATCACCGGCACGGCAACCGCGATCAGCGCGCCCACGACGATCACCGAGGAGATCGCGTTGGTCACCGCCATCAGCGGCGTGTGCAGCGCGGGCGTGACCGACCAGACCACGAAATAGCCCACGAAAATCGCGAGCACGAAGATGGTGAGACGGAAGACAATGGGATCGACCATTTCCATCAGGAACACCCTGCGACTGTGTGGGAGGAAAATACCAGATCGTCATGGGCGGGCTTGACCCGCCCATCCATCACGCGAGCGTCTGCGAGCGATAGAATTACAGGCGCGCCGACGCGCGCCGGATGGGTGGCCGCCTCAAGGGCGGCCATGACGGGAAAATGCGAAAGAGTCGCCATCCCGCTCATCCCTTGAGAGACGGATGGACGATTTCGCCGTCGCGGGTGACGCCTGCGCCTTTGACGATCTCGTCTTCCCAGTTGAGCGCGAGCGCGCCTGTTTTCTTGTCCACGATGAGCGCCACGAAATTGAACAGGTTGCGCGCGTAGAGGCTCGATGTATCGGAGGCGAGCCGCGCGGGCAGATTGGTGTAGCCCATGATGGTCACGCCATGGGCGGTCGTCACTTCGTCGGCCTTCGTCAGCGGGGTGTTGCCGCCCTGCTCTGCTGCGAGATCCACGATCACCGAACCGGGTTTCATCGTCTTGATCATTTCTTCGGTGACGAGCACCGGAGCTTTACGCCCCCGGATCAGCGCCGTGGTGATGACGATGTCCTGTTTCTTGATGTGCTCGGCGGTGAGTGCGGCCTGCTTGGCCTGATATTCCGCCGACATGGGCTTGGCATAACCGGCGGTGGTTTCGGCCTGTTTGAATTCGTCGTCCTCGACGGCCACGAAACTCGCGCCGAGCGATACGACTTGTTCCTTCGTGGCGGGGCGTACGTCGGTCGCCGTCACGATGGCGCCCAGGCGGCGTGCGGTGGCAATCGCCTGAAGGCCCGCAACGCCCACACCCATGATGAACACGCGCGCCGGCGCGATGGTGCCCGCCGCCGTCATCATCATCGGAAAGGCGCGGCCGAATTGCGCGCAGGCATCGATCACCGCCTTGTAACCGGCGAGATTGGCCTGGCTGGACAGCACGTCCATCGATTGGGCGCGGCTGATGCGCGGGATGAATTCCATCGCAAAGGCGTTCACGCCCTGCGCGCCCAATTTGACGATGGCGTCTTTTTCCGAATAGGGCGCGAGAAGCGATGCGTAGACCGCGCCTTTCTTCATCGCCGAAATCTCGTCGGCTTCGGGGCCACGCACTTTCAGCACGATGTCGGCATCGCCGAGCATGGTCGCACGGTCGGGCGATACGACGGCGCCGGCGGCGATATAATCGTTGTCGAAAATCTGTGCCTTTTCGCCCGCGCCGGATTCCACGGCGACGTCGAGGCCGAGACCTTTGAGCTTCTTCACCGTTTCGGGCGTGGCGGCAACCCGCGCCTCACCGGCACGGCGTTCCTTGAGGACCGCAAGTTTCATGGGATGTTTAATGCGTGCGGAAGACGGCGAGGAACGCCATGATGATGAGGATGCCGATCAGCGACCACTTCGTGAACACGGTGAAACCGTGCCAGGATTTCAGATGTTCGCTGATATCCATGTGGCCGGGCTGGTAATCCTGATGTTCGCTGGCCATGTGCGGTCCCCTCAAAAGCGGGCCGGACTATAGCAAAGGACGCCCCCCTGACAACGGGCTTTGCTGCGGCGCGTTAAACCCGCCGATTCGGCGTAGAATGCTGCCAATCGGCCAGAAGCGCCCGGAGCGCGGCCACGAAGGCCAGCGGCTGATCCAGCATGATGTGATGCTGGGCCTGGGGGATTTCGACCATCGGGGCGGCACGGCCCAGAAGGTTGAACATGTAATCCCCGATTTCCGGGGGCATCAGCACCGAATGCTCGCCGCGGAAGACGGCGATCCGGCACTTGGCCTCCTTGAGGCGGGCGGCGGTATCGCCAATAGAAAAGGAGCGCCAGATCGCGGGATCGAACTTCCAGGTGAAACCGCCTTCCACCTTCTTCAGCGAATGCCGGCCCACCCAATCGAGCAGATAGAGGTTTTCGCTCGTCTGGGGCGGCATCAGCCGGAAACGGGCAAGGGCTGCCGCCATGGTGGGATAGATATGGTGCGGCTTGATCTTGCGTTCCGGCGGGCCGCCGGGGCGGCCGGGCGGATTGACCGGCGAATCGACGATCACCGTGCCATAGAGCCGCTCGCCGTAGAGCGCGCCCGTGAGCATGGTGACGAAGCCCCCGAAACTATGGGCCACGATCACCGGCGGTTCTTCGAGCGCGAACATGCCAGCGTCTTCGCAGACGGCAAGCTGTTCCTGGGCGAACAATTCCATCGAGTAATGTTCGCGCCAGTCCGAATCGCCCATGCCGGAGAGATCCATCGCCGCCACGTTGTAGTCGCGGGCAAGAAACGGGGCGATGAAACTCCACCAATAGGCATGCGCGGCGTTGCCGTGAACGAGCAGCAGACCGGGACGCGCCTTGTCGCCCCAGCGCAGATAATGGATGCGCGCTCCCTTCACCTCCACGAAGCTCGATTGCGGAATCTGGGCCACCGTGTCGACGAACCATTTGGGCGCATCGGGGTGACGGCCGTGAAACGGCGTCAACGGGCCCTGACTGGGCGCGAGATCGAACATCTCGCGCACCGTATCGGGCGGTGGGCCGGGAAGTGGGGGAAGCGGCGGGGTGTCATCGCTCATCGGTTGCAAGGTGGCACGGCTCAAGCCGCCCGCTCAAGCCGTCCATTCCAGCCAGGTCCCGTGCGGATGGGCATGGCCGAGTTCGCGTTCGTCGCGGGTGCCGTCGTGATAGCGCATCAGCTTGATGGGACAGCGGCCGTCATAGGATTCGCCTTCGAACGACAGACGCCAGACGGGACGGCGCAGACCCGCGACCGTCAGGATGTCGTGCAATGTTTCCTTCATCTGGCGGCTGAACTGGTAGACCGCGATGGTGTGATAGACGCAAACAGGTTCGGATTCCGGCATGTCGCGCAACGCGCCGGAGAGAAGTGCGAGCGCATCACCGCTGCGGATTTCCGGTTTGTGTTCGCGGAAGAGCGAGATCGCTTTGTCGAGGCGTTCAAGACGCGAGACCTGATCCGGCCACATCAGCGCGCGCAGCCAATCGCGGTCGTCCGCATTTGACAGATCGACGGGATTGAGTTCGAGGCCCATGCGTTTGCCGACGCGCGGTGTCGCGGCTGTGGGCGGAAGTTTGTCGCCGCGCAGTTCGCATTGGATCACAAGAGGGGCGTCGGGTGAGATGGCAGCGACTTGCTCGCCGTTCTTGTTGTAGCTCACGCCATAACGATCCCAGATCAGGTTGAGACCGGCGCTTGGACCCACTTCGATCAAGTTCAATGGTTCGCCCGTTTCTTTTGCGAGCGCGCGGAAGCCCGCGTGCAGAAGGGCCGAACGGCCCACCTCGTTGGTGTTCGTCACGCGTGTGGCGATGAGCGGTTCGAGTTCTGCGCGATGGGCGATCACGAAATCGCGGAAGGGCGGAAACGGATCGCCGTTTTTCGTGCGGCCCTCGTTCAGATCGGGATAGAAATCGCGCAAACTATGCTGCGCGCCGCGCAACAAGAGAAAATGCACGGCGGCGAAAAGAAGGTTCGCATGCGGCTGGCCGGGCCGGGCGTGCGCGGCAAGTTCGCGCAATTCCTTGTCGCCGCCTACGCCTTCAGCCAGGCGCGAATACATTGCGGAGCCCGTGCGTTTGGCGTCGGCGGCAAAAAAATCCCAGCAATCGAAGCTTTTATCACCCATCGGTTACGGGTCCCGGATTTGTTTAGAGTCTCTTCACCATAAACGAATGGTCACCGTCGCACGTCCCGGAATGTGTCGCAAACTGAGACCCTTAAACAGGATTTTACCTTTGGCGGGACAACATGCGTGCCAAACAACGTGTTGGGTAAAATATGGCGCAAACTATACTCATCGTCGATGACGATCCGGTGCAACGCAGGCTTCTCGAAGCCGCGATCACCCGGTCGGGTATGTCGGTGGTCACCGCGCCGGGCGGACAACCTGCACTCGATATATTGAACGGGCCGCGCGGCGATCAATTCGCGCTCGTGCTGCTCGACCTTGTGATGCCGGACGTGGATGGCATCACCGTGCTCACGCGGTTGCGCGCGACGCATGCGTCGTTGCCTGTGATCGTGCTGACCGCGAAAGGCGGCATCGATTCCGCCGTCGAAGCGATGCGCGCGGGCGCCAACGACTTCCTCGTGAAGCCCGCGAGCCCAGAACGCATTTCGGTTTCCATCCGCAACGCGCTGACCATCGGAACCCTGTCAGGCGAAGTCACGCGGCTGAAGAAGCGCCAGGAAAACCGTTTGCTGTTCGAAGACCTGATCGGACGCAGTTCGGAAATGCGCCAGGTGTTCCGTCTGGGACAGCGCGCCGCGCAATCCAATATTCCGATTTTGATCGAAGGCGAGTCCGGCGTCGGCAAGGAATTGATCGCGCGCGCGATCCAGGGTTCTTCGGAGCGTTCGGGCAAGCCGTTCGTGACCGTGAACTGCGGCGCCATTCCCGAAAACCTCGTGGAGTCCATCCTGTTCGGTCACGAAAAGGGCTCGTTCACGGGCGCGACCGACAAGCACCTCGGCAAATTCCAGGAAGCCAATGGCGGCACCTTGTTCCTCGACGAGATCGGCGAACTGAGGCTCGACATGCAGGTGAAGCTGCTGCGCGCGCTGCAGGAAGGCGAGATCGATCCTGTGGGATCCAAGCGCCCCGTGAAGGTGGATGTTCGCATCATCTCCGCCACCAATCGCGATCTGGCGGAAGCCACGCGCGACGGCATATTCCGCGAAGACCTTTATTACCGGCTCAACGTGTTTCCCATCTTCATTCCGCCGCTGCGCCAGCGGCGCGAGGATGTGGTGGCGCTGGCGCGTCATTTCGTGGCGCGGTTTGCCGCGGAAGAAAACAAGCCCGTGGCCGGCCTTTCGCCGGACGCGGCCGAGATGCTCGAAAAATACGATTGGCCCGGCAACGTGCGCCAGTTGGAGAACACGATCTTCCGCGCCGTCGTACTTTGCGACGAGACGATGCTCGACACCTGCGACTTCCCGCAGATCGCGGCCGCCATGGGTATCGACCCGCCCGCCCGCCGCACGATGATGTCGTTCTCGCGGCCGGATGCGGTTCAGCGCGGCAATGTTCCAGCCTCCTCGTCCGGTTCGCCCTACGGTCTTCTGGGCGTCGATGCGACCGGGCACATGCGCAAGCTCGAAGAAATCGAGGCGGAGATCATCCGCATGGCGATTGCGCGGTACGACGGACACATGTCCGAAGTGGCGCGCCGGTTGGGCATCGGGCGGTCGACGCTTTATCGCAAGCTGAAGGAGCTGGGGCTGGAAGGCGAAGAGCCTGCACCGTCGGAAACCGACGAGCCGCAACAGGCGGTCGGCTGATTACTCCCGAGCCATTCCCATCGCACTGAGATATAAATCCAGGATTGCTTCCTGTTCCTGGCGGTCGGCGGTGTCGAGCTTGCGCAGGCGCACGACGGCACGCATGGCCTTGGTGTCGAAACCGGTTCCCTTGGCTTCGGAATAGACCTCGCGGATGTCGGCGCTGAGCGCTGCGCGCTCCTCTTCCAAACGCTCGATGCGCTCGATGAAGGAGCGCAGCTGGTCTTTCGCAAAGCCGGACTTGGCCATGTTTTTCGGTCTCGACTTCGTTTAAGGGCGCGGACCCTAGAACGCGCGGCCAGCCCCGTGCAACGAATGGGGGCGTTTTAGCTGTGGGTTTTTTGGGCCTTGGCGAAAGCGGCCTGCTGTTCGGGGGAAGCCTCTTTTTGGTAACGCTTTTTCCATTCGGCGGGCGCCATGCCGTAGACGATTTCGCGCGCCTCGTCCTTGGCCAATTCGATGCCTTTCTCGGCGGCTGCCTCGCGATACCAGTCGCCCAGACAGTTGCGGCAGAAGCCCGCCAGATTCATCAGATCGATGTTCTGCACGTCGGTTCGGGCGCGCAAATGCGCGACGAGGCGGCGGAAGGCGGCGGCTTCCAATTGTTCGCGGGTCTTTTCGTCCATGGCGGCTGTTCCTGAGGAAAGCGGGCGGGTGAAGCGTATGCCGGGTTGACCCATCCGGGCCAGCGCATCGTCGAGGATGGGTTTGATGCGCGCGGCCATGGCGCGGGCCATGTCTTCGGTGGCGATCATATCCTGACGGATTTCGATCAGCACATGCGGCAGGCCGTGCATGGTGCCGTGCGCATACATGCAATCGTTTTCGAGTTCGCCGCGATAAGGCTCGTTGTCGCCGACCACGAAACCCGCGCGCGCGAAACCTTCGAGCAGCGGTGACGCGAGCCGCGCGTCGCGATCCCACAGGATTCCGATCTGCCAAGGGCGCGGAATATTCTTCCATGAAGGTGTGAAGCTGTGAATGGAAATGAGCGCAGGTACGATGTTGCTTGCGCGCGCTTTCGCGATCTCGGCTTCGATGGCTGTGTGATAGGGGGCGTGGAATTCGGCGATGCGCGCGGCAACATCCGCCTCGCGGTTTCCCGGAATGATGCTGCCATCGGACAGTTTCATGACAATCGTGGGGTCGTCTGCGCCGCGGTTGAGATCGATCAAGAGGCGCGACCAACGGGCCAATATCGCGGGCGCGCGATACGCATCGGCGAGCGCGCGCGTGACGGTAGCCCCACCGATATCATAAGCGATGTGCGTTTCGAGCAGCGCGCGTGAAAGGCCCAGATCGCCGAACCGTTCCGGCAGCGCGTTGGAGGCGTGATCGCAGACGAAGATCAGCCCCGCCTCGCCCTTATGACCGTAATGTTCATAAGCATCCATGCACGGATCCCGGCCCAACCTATCGCTTCGGTTGACAGCGGATTCGGCTTGGGCGACACCCATGTATCACATGCGCCGCCTATTGCTCGCGATTCTGATTTGCGCCGCAGGGCCGGCTTCGGCCAAGCTTGCGGTGTGCAACAAGGCGGCCGGCCCGGCCAAGGTGGCGCTGGGCCGTTTCGACGGAGCAACCTGGATGAGCGAAGGCTGGTGGACGATCGCACCCAAGGCCTGCGCCACCCTGATCGATACGCCGTTGCGCGCTCGCTATTACTATCTCTATGCCACGGATGGGGGTGCCGGCAGTTGGAGCGGCAGCCGCTCGTTCTGCGTTTCCGGAACCGACAAATTCTCCGTCGGCGGACGCGGCGATTGCGCGAGCCGGGGTTACGATCAGAAATCCTTCTTCGAGGTCGATACGGGCAACAAGCCCGATTGGACCCAATATCTTTCGGATTGAACATGCGGCGCCGGCGCAAAACGAAAATCCTCGCCACCCTGGGACCGTCGTCTTCGACGCCCGACAAGATCAGGGCGCTGTTCGAAGCGGGTGCGGATGTGTTCCGCATCAATATGAGCCACACCTCGCACACTGCTCTTGCCGAGATTCACGGAGCCGTGCGTGCATTGGAACAGGATGTGGGCCGGCCCATCGGCATCCTCGTCGATCTGCAGGGGCCGAAGATCAGGCTGGGCGCGCTGCCGGGCGGACAGTTGGAACTGGCGGCCGGCGCGCGCGTGAAGCTGGTGCGCAAGATGGAAACAAGCGAGCCGGGCACGCTTCCCATCCCGCATCCGGAAGTGTTTGCGGCGGCGAAGCCGGACGAGATGCTGCTGATCGATGACGGGCGCTTGCGCCTGCGCATCGTTTCGGTGGCCGAAGACAACGCGGAAGCGGTTGTCGAACTCGGCGGCGTGTTCAAGGATCGCAAGGGCGTCAATCTTCCGCACACCATGCTGCCGATCCCGGCGATGACGCCGAAGGATCGCACCGATCTGGATGCGGCGTTGAATCTCGGCGTGGACTGGATTGCATTGTCGTTCGTGCAGCGGCCCGAAGACGTGGCGGAATTGCGCAAGGCGGTGCAGGGGCGCGCGGGCGTTCTCACCAAGATCGAAAAGCCGATGGCGTTGCAGCGGCTGGACGAGATTCTGGAATTCTCCGACGCGCTGATGGTGGCGCGGGGCGATCTGGGCGTGGAATTGCCGCTGGAGATGGTGCCGGGAAAACAAAAACAGATCACGCGCGCCGCGCGCAGAGCCGGAAAGCCGGTGGTTGTCGCCACGCAGATGCTGGAATCGATGATCTCCGCGCCGCAGCCCACACGCGCCGAAGTTTCCGACGTCGCGACCGCCGTGTTCGAAGCGGCGGATGCGGTGATGCTGTCTGCGGAAACCGCGTCCGGTGCTTATCCGGTTGAAGCCGTGACGATGATGGACAAGATCGCATCGCAAGTCGAAACCGATCCGTTGTATCAGCAGATTCTCGATGCCCAGCGCAGCCCGCCGGAAGAGACGACGGCGGATGCCATCATGTCGGCGGTGCATCAGGTGACGCACACCATCCATGCGCGCGCCATCGTGACCTGGACGAAATCGGGTTCGACCGGATTGCGCGCGGCGCGCGAACGGCCCGAGGCGCCGATCATCGTTCTCTCTCCCACGGCGAGCACAGTGCGCAAACTCGCTCTTGTTTGGGGATTGCACTGCGTGTTGACCGAAGACGCACACGATCTGGACGATATGGTGGATCGCGCGGCGCGGTTTGCCTTCAGCGAAGGGTTTGCCAAGCACGGCGAGCGGATTGTGATAACAGCCGGCGTTCCGCTGGGCACGCCGGGGGCGACCAATTTGTTGCGCGTCGCTTTTGTCGGCGGCAAAGAGCAGTAACTTTCAACCACAATTGTTATGGCACGCGAATGCGGGCCATGACAATCGAGTTAAATTTTCTCGCCTTCCACTTCGCGCGAGAGTTTGCGCACGGCGCGATTCACATCGTCATTCGTGGGATCGAGCTTCTGCACCTTGCGATACGTCTCCAGTGCCGCTTTCTTGTCGCCGTAGTCTTCCAGCATGTCGGCGAGGCGAGCGAGCGCGTTGAACTCGCGTGGGTTCAACGAGACCGTCTTCTGGAGCGAAATCAGCGCGCCCGCATCATCGCCTGCGGCCATCTGCAATTGTGCGCGCACATGCCAGCCTTCGGCGAAACCGGGCGCGAGGTTGGTGACGGAATCGATCACCTTGCGGGCCGTATCGGTATCGCCGCCCTTGAGCGCACTCTGGGTGCGCGTCATCAGAAGGTCGACCGTCGGGCTTCCCGATTGCAGGAAGAGGGTTTCGATCTGGGTTTCGATGGGCCCGGCATCTTCTTCGGATTGCGCCTTGGCGAGATCTGCGAAGAGATTGTCGAGCTGTTGCGCCGTCGTCAGCGGTTGAGGCGCAGGCTTTGCCGGATTGGCATGCGCGAGGAGCGGTACGAAAAGAAGAGCGGCGAAGGCAACACGCATGGCCGAAAATCTAGCGCGCAGAATCTGCGCGCGCCAGCGAAAGGCTGTTAGCCCTGGCGCGCCTTGAAGCGGGGGTTCTTCTTGTTGATGACGTAGACCCGGCCCTTGCGGCGGATGATGCGACAATCCTTATCGCGCTTCTTAAGCGACCTGAGCGAGTTGCGAACTTTCATGACACGTTTCCAGACGGCTTAAGGGCGGGGCCCGCGAAAAGAGGCGCGGAACCTAGTGGCGGCCCCCTGCCCTGTCAACCTATCCAAAAAGCTGAGCATTTTCGAATGGATAGCGTAGATTTGGCGGGCGATTCGGAAGGCCGGAAATGGCGGGAAAGGGAACTTCGGGCGGACAGGCCGGGCGGGGGCTGGCCGTGGGGTTGGCACTTCTGGCGGCAGCGTGTGCGGCCCAGAAGCATGTGCCGCCCGCCCCGCCATCGGCGCCACCGCCGCCCGCTGTTCAGCCCGCGGTAACACCGGAAGAAGAGACGGCGTTCGAGGCGTTCCTTCGCGACTTCCGTGCCCAGGCCATTGCCGCCGGCATCGACGGCGCGCTTTACGATCAGGCGCTGGGGCACGTGACGCTGGACCCGCGCATCGAGCAGTTGAACGCGGCCCAGCCGGAATTCGTGCGGCCTATCTGGCAATATCTCGACAACGCCGTGTCGGCCAAACGCATCGCGGATGGACAGGCGGCGCTTGCCGCCAATGCCGACATGTTTGCCAAGCTGGAAGAACGCTATGGCGTGCCGAAGGAAATTCTTGCGGCGATCTGGGCAAATGAATCCGATTACGGGCGCGCGCTCGGTAACTTCAACATCTTCCAGGCGCTGGCAACGCTTGCCTATCAGGGACCGCGCACCGCCTATGCGCGGCCGCAATTGCTGGCCGCATTGAAGGTGGCGCAACAGGGGCCGTTTGCGACAGGCACCATGTTCTCGTCTTGGGCGGGTGCGTTCGGGCAGACTCAATTCGTACCGACATCGTGGCTCGATCATGCGGTCGATTTCGACGGCGACGGCAAGAAGGATCTGTGGAATTCGCCGGGCGATGCGCTTGCCTCTGCAGCGCAATTGCTGGTGGATTACGGCTGGCAGCGCGGGCAGCCATGGGGATTTGAAGTGAATCTGCCGGCGAATTTTCCGTATGAGCAGGCCGATCTCGATGCGACGAAGCCGGTTGCAGACTGGCGAACATTGGGCGTGACGAAGGTTTCGGGCGAAGCGCTGACCGACGATCTGCCGAACGGTGCGATCATTCTTCCCGCCGGTGCGCGCGGGCCCGCCTTTCTGGTGTTTGCGAATTTCAATGCGGTGCTGAAATACAATGCCGCGGTTTCCTATGGGCTGGCGGTGTGTTTGCTGGGCGATCGTTTTGCGGGGGGCGCAGGCGTTGTCGCCTCATGGCCGCGCGACGAGCAACCGTTGACGCGTGCCGAACGCATGCAGTTTCAGCAGGATTTGAAGGCGCTGGGTTTCGATCCCGGCGAGATCGATGGCGTGATCGGGCGGAAAGTGCGCGCGGCGTTGCGCCAGTTCCAATTGGCGCGCAATCTTCCGGCGGACGGCTTTGCCACCAAGGCATTGCTTGGCATGATGAACACGGAATTGCAGAAGAACTCCTAGGTGTTTGCAACCGGTGTTGCCGGGTCTTTTTCCGCGATCGTCACATCCGGCGGCACGATGCCTGCGTTGCGCAAGGTGGGCGACAGCAGCATGAAGGCGAACAGCGCCACCAAGGCCACTGTACCAAACGCATAAGGCAGGTACGGCGAAACGTCGTACATCGCGCCGACAACCGGGCCAGCTATAAAACCCGTGGCGCTGGCGCCGCCCAGAATGCCTGCGACCGCGCCCTGTTCTTCCGACGTCACCGCAAGCGATGCGGCGGAAACGAAGCCGGGCCGCGCCATGCCGAAGCCGAAACCGATCAACAACAGCGCGAAGACGAGCGGCGCAAATTGGCCGACCGAAAGGAAAATGACAAAGCCGATGATGATCGCGATGCAGCCCCAGGCCGTGAGCTGACGCACCGAAAGATCGAGCTGCTGAACCACCAGCAATTGCGCCACCAGCGCGGACATGGCCGACGCGATCTGGCCCACCATGGTGAACTGCGTCGAATCCTTGGCTGGGATGTGCAGGATGTCGATGAAGAAGAAGCCCATCGTCTGCACCGGAATGGTGCCGATCAACGACAGGCCGACGGTAAAGACCACGAAGGGAAGAATGCGCCGGTCATACCAGTGCAACGCCGATTTGAATTCGCGGCGGTGCGATTTGGGCGGCGTGCGTTCCGGCAGGAAGAACCAGATCAATGCGCCGCTGCCGATGGCGAGTAGCGAGACGAAATAGAACGGCGCCAGCAGATCGATGGCCGACAGCACGATGATGCCGGGACCCATTGCGGTGCCGAGGCTGAAGGCGGCGTTGATCGTGGCGATGCCTTGGAGCCGCTCATCCTGCGTGGTGCGGTCGGCGACGTAAGCCTGCGCCGCGGGCGAGGTTCCCGAGCCGAAGGTGCCGTAGATGGAGCGCATGGCGACCATCACCGGAAACACGAAGGCCACGGGCAGGATGTGGCGCAGGCCCAACTCCAGTGTGAGCGCAAGCAGCGCGAAGGAAACGCCGAATGCGGTGAGGCCAAGCAACATCACGGGCTTCCTGCCCCACTTGTCGCTCTTCAATCCCCAATAGGTCGAGGAGAACACCCAGATCAGCGCCGACACCGAGACGACAGACGTCATCTGCAGCGCGCTCAAATGCAGTTCGCGGGCGGCGGGCGGCAGGATGGCGTAGAGCACCGTCTGGCCTGCGCCCATGCAGACCAGGCTCAGGAACAGGATCACGAAAGCGCGTTTGCGTTCTGCGGGCGTGGTGACGCGGGCAAAGGCGGCTTCGAGTTCGGCGTCTTCTTGCGCCTCGTTTTTCGCGTCGGACATGGTGTGAAACCACCGTAAACCGGGGCCAGCGTCAAGCCTCAATGCATGCGCTTGAAGCGGACCTGCGATGTGTCGCTGCGGCCGGAGGCATCGACCACGGTGATACGGGTCACGCCCTCGCCGTCCGGGGCGACGTTTATGGGCTGGAAACGGTCATAGCTGCCGAGAAGCCGGCCGTTGACCAGCCAGGTGAGCGGCTCGCGCCCACCGGCGGCCTTGAGCTGGATGTCGTCGTTCTTTCCTTCCGGCAGAGGGACGGTCGAACCGTTGGGCGGGAAGGAAATGGCGGGCGCGGGGATATTGGTGGCGACCTGCTGGTGTTCGGTGATGCGGTGGAAGACGCGCAGGCTTTCTGGCAATTGCTCCGCATTGTCGACAAGGATGGCGCCGGCGGGTGCCGATGGCGGGGCGCGTTCATCGCGCGGCAGGAGTTCGAACACTTTAAGGAGGATTGGCGCCGCCGTTTCGCGGCCCACCTGATCGGCGCGCGGCGCACCATCGGCACGCCCGACCCAGACGCCGACCGTGTAATCGTTCGAGAAACCGGCGGACCAGGCATCGCGAAATCCGTAAGACGTGCCCGTCTTGAACGCGATGACCCGCGCCCGCGAAAGGCCCTGCCCCATCGCCCAGCCGTCAGGAAGGCTCACGCCCGCGAGCACCTGATGCAGATAATAAGCAGCGACGGGTCCGAACAGGCGATGGGTTTGCGGCGCAGGCGCATCCGTCGTCATGCGCAACGGTGCGGCCATGCCGCCATCGGCGATACCAGTGTAGAGCATGGTGAGATCGGCGAGGCTGATGCCAAGACCGCCGAGCGCCACCGGCAAGCTCGGCATGGTGTCGCGCGTGGGGAAGTAAAGTTTGGCGCCTGCGTTCTGCAGGGTTTGGGTGAAGCGCAAGGGACCGACTTTCTCCAGCACGGCAACGGCAGGCACGTTGAGCGACATGCGCAAGGCGGCAGCCGCCGTGACTTCGCCCTGGAAGCCGCCGGAGAAATCGCGCGGGGCATAATCGCCGAAGGTCGTCTGCTGGTCCTGCATCAGCGTTGCGGGATGCAGAACGAGATCGTCGAACGCCATGCCGTAGACGAAGGGCTTGAGCGCGGAGCCCGGCGAACGCGCGCGATCGGCGAGATCGAGCTTGCCGGCCGTGCCCCAATAATTCGTGCCGGCGACATAGGCGAGCACATTGCGCGTCTTGTTTTCCACCACGACGACGGCGATGCTTGCGCCATCTTCCATATAACGGTCTTCGCGCGCGACAAGGCGTTCGATGGCGTTCTGGATCGGCGCATCGATGGTGGAGATCACGCGCTTGCCGCTGGCGCGCGCTGCCAGATGTTGCGCGAAATGCGGCGCGGAGAGCGGCATGGCGAGACGAAGCGAGGGCACGCCTTCATGTCTGGCAACCGCGACGTCGGCATTGGAGATCACGCCTTCGTCGATCATGCGGGCCAGCACGTGATCGCGTGCGCGCCGGGCGGCAATCGTATGGCGGTCGGGGCGCTGGCGTTCGGGCGATTGCGGCAATGCGACCAGAAGAGCCGCTTCGGACAGCGAGAGCGATTTCGGTTCCTTGCCGAAATAGGCAAGTGAGGCGGCGCGCACACCTTCCAGATTGCCGCCGAAAGGAGCGAGCGTGAGATAGAAGGACAATATCTCGTCCTTCGAATAACGCTCTTCCAGTTGCACGGCGCGGATCATCTGGATCAGCTTGGCGCCATAGCCGCGTGGGCGCGGTTCCAACAAACGGGCGACCTGCATGGTGAGCGTGGACGCGCCGGAAACATGATGGCCATTCGATGCGAGTTGATAAACCGCACGGGCGAGCGCCAGCGGATCGACGCCGGGGTGCAAGTCAAAACGCTTGTCTTCATAGGCCTTGAGCAACGTCAGATAACGCGACGAGACATCGGCGGGCGTGGTTTTCAGGCGCCAGTAGCCGTCGTGCGAGAGAAACGGGCGCAGCAGCTTGCCATGCCGATCCAGCACTTCGGTGGACAAGGTGGTGGCGCGCGTCATGTCCGGCGGGAACAGGCGGTCGGCAATGACGAGCGCGCACAACACGCCGAGCACCGAAAGAATGACGGTGCGCTTGCGCCGCGAGAGATCTTTCCAATTCATTGCGAGATCGAGACTTTGCCCATCGACGTGCGCGCCCGAACGGCGGGCGCATACATGTCTTCCACGACCGCAGCAGGAAGAACGAAACGGCCCGGCGTGATGGCGCGCGCGATATAGGCGACGCGGAAATCGGGATGATCGACCTTCTCGCGGAAATTGTATTCGACTGGCCAGCCGATGTTGAACGCGGCCACGAAACGGTCGTCGCGTGCGTCACGCATCGTCGTGTTCGTGAGCGAGCCCAGGAACGGATAGGGCTTGGCATCGTCGCCCGCGAGCGGCATTTCGATTTCAAAGCCCGCGGGCAGCATGTCGATCACACCCATCTGGCGTTCGTAGTTGTTGTCCATCGTGCCGGAGATCTCGACGATCACGCGGTCGTTCTGCTTGAGTTTGGAGAGATCCGCAGGTTGGCCGTTCATCGTCCAGATCGTCTTCTTGACGATGAGACCGCGCGATTCGGCAGGCAACGCGACAGATGGCGAGCCTTGCACCGAGGAGATGCGCCAGGCGCGCGCATCGCCATTGTTGAGGAAGGTGATACCGTTCGAGAGGTCTGCGGGCGTTGGCGAGAGACGAACAGCGCCATCTTTCGCCACAGCGGGCTTGCCGTCGATCGCGATCTTGAGCGGCACGGGTTGTTTGGAGAGTTCGAACGCCGCGCGCAGAATCCACGCCTTTTCCTGGGTCGTGGTGTTCTTCAGGCTCATGTCGAGATTGTTGCTCTTCTCGATGAAGGCAGGGATCAAACCGTCTTCGCCGCTTTCCATGGCAAGCGCTGTGGCCGCCGCCAGATCGCGGGTGAGCGAGCCGTATTCGGCATGGGTGTAATCGGCATCTTTCGCGCCGAGCAGCAGGTTGCGGGCGCGGTTGAACTGCACCGTGGCGCGGCTTCTGTCGCCGGCACTGGCAGCGGCGGCGCCTGAAAGAGCGGCGGCGATGCCGGTTTTCATTTCCGGGCCGCGCGTGTCGCTGAAATAACGCAGGTCGCTCAGATTGAGCTGGCCCAGATGGCCGAGGACATAGAAGGCATAGGCCCGCGCACTGTCGCTATAGGAATCCGACGCCGCGATTTCGCGCAGCCAGCCGGTGCCGCGGCGCAAGGCTTCATCAGGTACGACATAGCCTTTGGATTTCGCCTGCGAAACGAAATCGAGCGCGAACACCGACACCCAGGGATCGGCGTTGCTACCCGGACCCCACATGCCGAAATCGCCGCCATAATTCTGCATGTCCAGCACGCGGTCGATGGCGTTCTGAATGCGGTCATGCAGCGCCTCGTCGCCGGGCAGGCCTGCGAGCTTTGCCACATCGTTGAAATAGAGCAGCGGCATGGCACCGCTCGTCGTCTGTTCGATGCAGCCATAAGGATATTTGGAAAGCCAGCGCAGTTGGCCCGCAACGTTGGAATAACCGGGCGCGGTCGCGGAAATGGTGAGCGCGATATTGGCGGTCGACGGCACCACATTCGCGATCAGCGTTTTGTTCGCGGTGAAGCTTTTGCCGGCGGGGAGCGCGGCCATGCTTTCGTTCACGAGGTCGAGTTGCGGGCTTCGCACTTCGATCGGCCAGGAGTGCGTGAGCTTGAGACCGGGGCCGTTCAACGTCAGCACGATATTGGCGATGCCGATACCATTGCCCTGCAACGCCACCGGCACGAGGACACGTTGCCCCGCCTTGAGATCGCGCGTGGCGGCGAAGGCTTGCGCATTGTTTTCGATGCCGACGGGGCCGGTGGCTTTCACCGTGATGGCATAACTTCCAGATTTGCCCTCAACATTGTCGAGATTGAGCCCTGCCTGGATGTGATCGCCAGGTGCGAGGAAACGCGGCAGGACGAGATCGGCCACCACGGGATCGCGCACGGTGAGCGGACGGTTAGCATGGCCGAGTTTCGCATCGGTGAACGCCACCGCCATCAGGCGCAGTTCGCCGTTGAAATCGGGAATCTCGATGGGGATGTTCGCGTTGCCGTTCGCATCCACTTTCACGAGGCCGGAGAACAGCGCGACCGTGCGCGTGGGCACAACCGCAAGCGGACGGCCGCCAAAGGAATCGCCGCCTTCGCGCAACGACCCGATAGCGCCTTTCTCGGCCTTGATAAGGCGGCCATAATCGTCGCGCATACCGACACCCAAGCGGCGCTTGCCGAAATAATAAGAAACCGGATCCGGCGATTTGAATTCGGTGAGTTGCAGGATGCCTTCGTCGACGGCAGCGAGCGTGAGGTAAGCGGCTTCACCGTTGTCCAATCCCTTGATCGAAACCGGCAAGTTGAGCCGCTGGCGCGGTAGCACCTTCTTCGGACCGCCGAGAGTGAGGCCGAGCGTGCGTGCGCCATTGTCGACGCCCAGCCACGCAACGCCGATGGAGCGCACGGGTTCGCGCGCGCTCGCATCGTTGAGCGCGCGATAGTGCGTGACCAGCACATAAGCGCCCGCGCCCCAATCGGCGGAAACGGGAATATCGATGCTGGCGCCGGCTTTCGGGGCGCGGATGAGTTGAGACGAGAACACGCGGTCGCCCGCAACGACCACCAGCGCGCGGCCATCCGCGTTCGGCTTGATAGAGATGTGTGCGGTTTCGCCCGCCTTGTAAGACGGTTTGTCGGCGGCAACGGGAATGCGGTCGGGCCGGTCGCCCGAGGCATTGGCGGACCAACCGGAATAGAAGCGATAGGAAGATGACGCGCCGCTCTTGGGATCGGTCACGACGAGGCGATAGGAACCCCATGGCATCGTTTCGGAAAGCCTGGCCGGAGCATTTGCCGAAATGGAGAACGTGCCGCCGGAGATCAGCCGGTCGCGCGTGATCGCCTGGTATTTCCACTCATTGTTGTCCTGATACCATTCGTAATTGGTATCTTCCTTTAGCCAGCTATAGGTCAGGCCGTCGCGCGCGATGCGTTTGCCATTGGCATCGACGGAGACGATTTCGAATCCGGCTTTCGCATTTTCACCGACCGAGTCGCTATCGAAATCCGGACGCATGCCGATCATCACGTCGCTGGTGCGGACGGGAAGTTCGGCCGTCTTGTCGGTCGTGCGGCCGCCGGGTTCGCGGATCGAAACTTTCACCACGGCTTTCAAGGGCAGAGTGGTGGCGGCGAGTTCGCCTATGCTGCCGCTGGCTTCGGTCACGCCGGCATTGTCGGTTTCCGGCACCGCAAGGGTAACAAGCACGTCGTCGAACGAATCTTCGACGCGGCCGAAAGCAAAGGCGGCGAAATCCGGGAACGGTTCGGGATCATGCGTGATGCGCGCCTCGCCATCGCCGGAAAGGCCGGTGGCGGGCGCGCCATAGAGGAAGCGCGCTTCGGCGCGGACCTTGAAATCGGTCTTGGGGTGCAGCACCGGCTGTTCGGACGTTAGCGTGACCTTCAAACGCTGCGGCACGAAATCGGCGACATCGAACTGCACGCGGCCAACAGGATCGGCTTTGGGATCGATATAGGCTGCGATCTGCCAGCGGCCATGAGGTGCGGTCTTGTTCAGGTCGAGCGACCATGCAGCACTTCCCGCCGCCAGATTATCGCCCGCCACCACTTTGCGACCGACTTCCATGCCGTCGGGACGCGTTGCGATCAGCGTGAGCGGCGCTTTGACCGCCTTGCCAACGCGATCACGCAACATCGCGGTCGCATCGACCGTTTCGCCGGGACGATAGACGCCGCGGTCGGTATAAAGAAAAGCATCGATAGGGCCCGGCGTGGCACGGCCGCCGACGCCGCGGTCGGTAAGGTCGAAGGCGGGCCGGCGCAGATCGAGAAAGCTGAAATCGCCTTCGCTGCCATAGGCCATGACGACCACGGGTTCGTCGCCGCCCTTGCCGCGGAAGAAGCCGGCGCCGAAATCGGCGCGGCCCGCGCCATCAGTAGAAGTCGTGGACAACAGATTGTTGTTGCGCGCGACGAGCGTGAGCTTCACGCCGTCCAGCGGTTTGGCGGTGGCATAGGAGCGGGCGAAGATGGTGAGCCCGTCGGCACCCTGGAACGTGGTGATGGCGATATCGGAATCGATCACCCATTGGGCGGCGACGGGGCTGTAGTCGTAATCGTTGTTGCCTTTTTTCTTGTTGGCGTCGCTCGCGATCAGGACATAGGCGCCCGGCGGTTTGCCCTTGAGCACGACGTTGACGGGAATAAGTGTGGTGACATTGGCGTTCTGGAGGTTGGCAACATCCACCGAGCCGCTCCAGACGAGCGTGCCCTGGTTGTTTTCGAGTTGCTGTTCATCCCAATGATAAAGCGAGGTCTGGTCGAGCACGCCGCTTTCGAGCTGCGATAGCAGGCGGTCGCCGACGCGAATGATCTTGAGCGAGAGCTTCTTGACGTTGACTGTCATCACCGGTACGCCATCGCGGTTGTCGCGCGGCAGGATGATACCGCCGGTAAAGCGCACGAGCGCCGGCTTGTCCCGCAATTCGACGGGAACGGTTTCGCCCTGGCCCAGCTTTTCGCCGCTGGCCGCCGGCAGGCCCGGCTTCAACGCCACGTTGTAAGACTGGTTGAATTGCAGGCCGGTGAGGCAGAGGCGCGTATCGGCCACGCGGATGGCCGTCGCCGTTTTCGGATCGACGGTGAAATAATCTTCGTAATGCGTCTTGCCGCTTCCATCGAGTGTGCGGGTGAAGACAAGACAGGCTTCGGCTTGCGGCTTGCTGGTGTCGATCTCCAAACGGCGGAATGCGAAGGTCGGCGCTTGCGCCATCTGTTCCGGTGTCTGTCCGCCGACAAGACCGGTGATAAAGTTGCCGACGGGACCTCCGGCCTGTCCCGCACCTCGCTGACCGATATACCCGAAATGCCAGGCGCCAAGAACGACGACGAGCGCCGCGGCGAACACCGCGACGGCAACGGCAAGCGAACGTTTCATGATGATCCCCGAACACGACGGCTGAAGAGCCGGTCAGCGGAAGAAGCGTAGCGTTCTAACCTCTCGTCCGCAAACGAGTGTGAGCATCTTCCACAATCTTGTCGGCAGTTTGGCGAACGCGCGCCGGAATCAAGAAAACGCTTATTTTTCGGGACAATCGAGCTTGCGGTCGGCGAAGGTGCAGACGCGTTCGACTGTGCCATCGACACCGTGAACGTCGATCCGCCAATCCTTTTCGCGCTGCGTCATGAGAAGAAATCCGAAACCGGGAAGCGAGATGCCCTGCTTCACGTGCCAGGTGCCGAGATTGGTGTTGGTGAGGCTGGCGGACGCAGTGTCGAGCTTGTCGCCGCCATTGCCGGCAACCAGTTGCGGAGGCCGATCGCCGTCGTAGTTGATGGCTTCGAACGTGTGAATGTGGCCGGACAGCATCAAGGTGACGGGCGCAAGCACGCTGTCGTCGTCCAGCGCCGAAATCAGCGTGCGGTTGCCGCCGACGGTGAAGCCGAACAGGCGCACCGCGCCCGCGATGGGCCGGTGCATGGCAAGCCAGATGGGCGCGGGCGCGAGTTTTGAAAGATTTTGAAATTCTGCGCGATAGACATCGCGTTCGGCGGTATCGACGATCGGATCGGGCGCATTGGCGTCATCCATCACCACAAGGTTCATCGCGCCCAGCGGCACGACGTAGGGCGGCAGATGACCAACGCAGGGAGCTTTGGGATCGAACGCATCCGGGCCCATCAACCGCAACCAGCCGGGCCCGGCGCGTTCGCAATCTTCATGGTTGCCGCGCACCAGCACGACGGGGGCGGTTTCGAGCATGGACTTGGCAGGCGTGAAGAAATCGGCGGCCCAGGTCGTCCAGTTGTCGCCATAGGGACTGTCGCCGCATTTGGACTTGTGGCCCTTCGGGCATTTGGATTCGCGATAGAGATAGTCGCCGACATGAATGACGAGATCCGGCTTGAGTTTGGCGATTTCGCTGGCGACGCTGAGGAACGGCCATTGGTTGGGATCGTCGCAATCCTGAACCGTGCCGTCCTTGATGCGGCAGCCAGTGTCGCCCAGCACGGCAATGCGCTTGGGCGCTGCGTTCGGCAACGGCACGTCGGAATTTTTCAATCGAACTTGCTTGGCGTTCGCCGGGAGACGGATCGCACACAGCCTTGGAAAATTTGCGTCGGCCTCGGCCCGTGGCTCGAGAGCGATCTTATGATCGTCGATGCCGATCTTCGGACAAGACGTATCCGTCGTGACGACGCGCAATTCGGCCGTTCCACCCGGCCCCATTTGGACCCAATGGGAAACGGTGGCGGCTTGAACGAATGTGGGAGCAAGGAAAAATAGTAAAATGAGGGCAGCAGTTCGCATGGCCGGACTATGCCGGAAGAATGCGACGCGGGCGAGAATATCCCGCCCGCGGTACTCTTTATATATGCGCCATTTACGCGCCGGCGACCGGCGCCCAGTTGCCATGGAAACCGAAGGGCACACGGCGTGGAACCTTGGCGGTGGCGATGGGGCCTTTGGCGATATCCTGTGCATCGAGCACGATCAGGTCGCTGCGGTTTTCGTTGCCGCGATAGACGACCGCCAGAATCCAGCCGTCGCCTTCGGCAGCATTGGCTCCGCGTTCGACGAAAACCGGTTCGCTCGTCACATCGCCCTGATCCAGCAGATAGGTGACGCGCTTGCCCGTCTTGGTGTCGAAATGGGCGATGGCATCGAAATGTGTGCTGAAGTCGCGGCCTGAACGGGCGGCAAACCAGCCGTGGCGATAGGAAAGCCCTGCCCTGCGATCGTCCACACGCGGGAATTCGCCAGACATATCGTCCAGCGTTTCACGCTTGATGACGTCGGAATTACCCGCGAGGTCGAAAGTCCAGCGACGCAGGATCGCAGCACTTCTTTCGCCCGGCGTTCCGTCGGCGTTGGGAAAGAGCGGCGCGCTCGGATATTCCATCACATCGGCGAAAATCTTGTTGCCCTCTTCCCAGCTGTTCATCACGTGGAAGACATAGTTGGGATCGGTCTTGAACCAACGCATCTTGTCGATGGACTGGTCGCGGGCGAGCACCCCGACTTGGGCGCCTGCTCCCGGCTCCCACGCAAAGGGCGGCTGGCCGTTCATTGCACGGTCCAGACTGCCTGTCAGCGGCAGGACGGGAATGAGGATGTGCCGGTTCGTTACCATGAAATCGTGGATCATGCTGCAGAACGGGGCTTCGAAACGATCAAGGCGGGTTACATTTCCCGTCTTGTCCACGACGCCATAGGCCACGCCCTTCTCGAAGAAGTTTTCGCCGACCATGTAGCCGAAGAACAGCAGTTCGCCGGTTTCCGGATCGATCTTGGGATGAGCAGTGAAGCGGTGGGCATCGCCGGCGTAACCGAGATAGCCTTTGGAGCCCAGCGTGCGGGCATCGACTTCGAACGGCTGGTGGCCTTCTTCGAGCGCAAGCAGCTTGCCCGCGTGATAGAGGATGTTGGTGTTGGCGACGCCGGCATCCTTGCCGATCACCGAAGGATCGCTTGTCATCGGATTGCCGAAGGTGCCGAACATCGATTGGCCGGCTTCATGTTCCAACTCCCATTTCGGCGTGCGGACCCAACGGTTGCGATAGCTTACCTTTCCGTTTTCGATATGGAACGCATGCAGCATGCCGTCGCCTGAAAACCAGTGATAGTCGGGATCGCGCGGATCGAATTGCGGGTTGGGGCCCGTGCGATAGAGGCGGCCCGCAAGTTCGCGCGGGATTTCGCCCGTCACGGCAAGACTGGCGAAATCGTCTTCGCTGCGGACGGGGGCGTAATTGCCGCTAAGAAAGGGATTGATGCGGGCCGGCGCGTTCATGACCATCCTCCTGGGCTGACGCTATTTTATACAACGTAAATTATGCTAGGCTGACTGGCAAGCCCGAATCGAAGATTTTCATGCCCCGCGCCCTATCCCCTTCTGAAATCGAGGATTTTCGCGACCGCCTGTGCGAGGTGGCCACCCGTATCTTCGCCGAGAAGGGGGCGGACGGCTTCACCATGCGCCAGCTCGCCACCGAACTTTCGGTGAGCCCGATGACGCCCTATCGGTATTTCAAGGACAAAGACGACATCCTGGCGGCCGTGCGCGCACGCGCCTTCGATCAATTCGCCGATGCGCTGGAGCGCGCTTACGACTCCGGCAAGACGCCTGTCGAGCGATCGCAAGCGGTCGGCCTCGGTTACGAAACATTCGCGCGCAGCCATCGCGAAGCGTACAAACTGATCTTCGATGTTTCACAGCCCAACGAACAGGACTATCCCGATCTGGTGCGGGCGGGCGACCGCGCGCGCAAGACGCTGACGCGGCATCTGGAAGGTTTGCGCGATGCGGGGCTGATCAAAGGCGATCCGCTGTTGATCGGCACCGTCGTGTGGTCGGCGTTTCATGGCGCACTGATGCTGCAACTCGCGGGCAAACTGCCGCCGGAATATGACTTCGAACGCATCCGCAGCGAGATCTTCAATATCATTGCAAACGCCTACGGCGTCAGGCCCGCCGATTAACTCGCCCACATGCGCAGGAGATTGTAGCGCACTGCTTCCAGACGCACACGGCTCGACCATTCCATCTTGAGGCCTTCGAGCGCAGCCACCTCGTTGAGTTCGTAGAGAAGATTGCGCTTCGTCTCATCGGCGATGCGGCTTTCGATGAAGGTGAGCGAAACGAGGCGCGACCCGGAGCGCACCGGCGTCACCTCATGCAACGTGGTGGAGGGATAGAGCACGCAGGAGCCGGGCGCTCCTTTGAACGACAACGTCTTGAGGCCCAGATGCACGGTGAGTTCTCCGCCTTCATAGGTCGCGGGGTCGGAGAGAAAGACGGTGCACGACACATCCGACCGCAGCGGGCCGCCCGGCACGTTCATATAGGCGGCATCGGCATGGACGCCATATTTCATGCCCGGTTCGTAGCGCGCCAGAAGCGGAGGGGCGAAACGTTTGGGCAGCGCGAAATCGATGAATTCCCGGCTGCGCGCCAGCGCGCCCGCAACGATCTGCGAGGATTCCGCATGCAGCGGATGGGAAAGATCGGCCTGCTGATTGACCTTGGACTGGTTGGCGGGATTGGAAAGCCGTCCGTCCACGAACGTCACCTCGCCCGCGATGGCCAAAAGCCGCGCGGTCTCTTCCGCCTTCAAAAGGGCCGGGATTTCGAGGAACATCGAACGACGCCGGATTGCCGGACGTGACGCTAACAAAAGCGATGTGGGCGGACAACGGCTTAGCCAAAAGCTGGGAATACGGTTTGCGAAACTTAACAATCAGCTTTCGACGGCGGTGGCGGGCGCAAGCGGGCCTGTCACCGTCACGCCTTCGGGCGCGGTGTGGCCTTGTGCGTCGCGTGTGGCCAGACCATCGCGGATTTCGCGGTGGCGTTGTTCGGTGAGGCGATAGCCCCACATCGCAAGCCCACCCAGAAGGATCGCCAACACCGGGGCCACGACGAAGCAGGCTTCGAGCCCCCAGATCGCATCGGGCGCGTTGACCGAACCTTCCGCCGCCTTGAAGCCGATGGCATCCAGGATTGCGAAGGTGATGCCGACGGAAAGAGCGGAGCCCACTTTCTGCGTGCCGGTGAAGAGCGCGTAGAGAAGTGCTGTGCGATCCTTGCCGGTCTCCAGGCGCACTTCATCGCTCACATCGGCAACCATTGCGCTCAACAGGAACAGATAGGCGCTCGCGATGAACCCCACCACGAACATGGCGGGCGCCATGAGCGGAAACACGGCTTTGGGCAGAAGCAGCACGATGGTCTGGCTGATGGCGTGGAAGATGCTGGCGGTGATGATGGTGCGATGTTTGCCGAGGCGGCGCGACAGCCACGCCCAGAACGGCGCACCAGCGAGGCCTGCGCAGATATAGATGAGAAGAAGGATGTTGGCTTGCGTCAGCGTGTAGCCCCGCGCTTCGCGAACGAAGAAAAGATAGAGCGCTGCCGTGATCGCGGGGCCAAGGGTCGTCAGGAAATCGGCAAGCAGCACGCGGATCATGGAATGGCGCATGAGAAGTGCGCGATAATCGCGCCAGCTTATGCGCTCGTGATGCAAAGGTGCCGCGGGTTCGGGCACGCGTGAGATCGCGATAAAGGCGGTGATGGGCGCCGCGCACATGATGAACCAGCCCATCGCCTGAATGCCGGCCGTCTGATCGGCATGGAATACGGACGCCGCAAGCGGCGGCAATGCGAGCGCCGCGACGCCGCCGACAATTCCCGCCATTTGAATGCGCGAATAAAGACGGCTGCGTTCGTGATAGTCCGGCGCAAGGGCTGTGCCCCATGCGGCTTGCGACAGCACGCAGAGCGAGAAGCCCACATACAGCACGGCCAGCCAGATGGTGAGATAGCCCAAGCTCACGCCTGGTTCGGCCATGAAGATCGCAAAGACGGCCGCCGCAATGAGCGGCGAACTGAGCGCAAGAAAAGGTTTGTAGCGCCCGAAGGAAAGGCGCAACCCATCCATCGCTGCGCCCGCGATGGGATCGAACCCGATGTCGAACAGGCGCACGAAGGTGAAAGCTGCACCCACCGCCGTCAGGTCGAGCCCGATGTGGCTCGCATAATAATTGGGCAGATAGACGACGAGCGCGAGGATCAGCCCGCCCACAGGCAGATAGGGGCCGGAAAAGGCCGCCATCATCAAGGGTGGCAGGCGCCGTGGCGTCTGACCGTTCATAATCCCTTACCCCTTGCCATTCACGAACTCCCTACCGGCGCTTTGACGAGCGCCTTACCTTCCTAATGAGACGGTTTTTGCCGCCCGCGCAATCGAAATCGCCTCATAACATCAAGCACTCGTTACTTGGTGCAATTGTGGCGGCCGATTATGGCGGACTGACCGTTTCGGCCAGCGCGACCGTGATGGGGTGTTCGAGGGCGAGTTGCTCTTGGGCCAGCACCGCTGCATCGCGGACATCGAGCTGCACGCGGATTTCGGCATGGCGGGCCTTGTCCAGCCGGTAGCCCCACATGGACAGCCCGCCGAACACGATCACCAAAACCGGCACGATGACGAAACAGAGTTCGAGACCGCGCAAGGCTTCCGGCGTGTTGGCCGCCCCTTCCGCCGGATTGAAGCCGAGCACCGCCAGAATGGGAAAGGTGATGCCCACCGGCACGGCCGAACCGATTTTGAGCGTGCAGGTCATCAGAGAATAAAGAAGGGCCGTGCGATCCCTGCCCGCATCGAGGCGCACCTCATCGCACACATCGGCCACCATGGCGTTGAGGATGAGCTGATAGCAATTGGCGATGAAGCCCACGACGAACATGGCCGGCACCATGAGCTCCATCGACGCCTTGGGAAGCGCCAGAACGCAGGCTTGTGTGACGACGTTGAGCGCGGCCGCCACCACCAGCGCACGATGCTTGCCGATGCGGTTGGCGACCCAGGCAAAGAACGGCGCGCCGCCCAGGCCCGCGGCCAGATAGATGAAAAGAAGCGTGTTCGCCTGCCCCAGCGTGTAACCGCGCGCATCGCAGAAGAAAAAGAAATAGAGCGCGCCCGTCATCGCGGGGCCGAGGGTGAGAAAAAAATTAGCGGCCAGCACACGGCGCATATTGGGCTGCACAACCAATGCATAATAATCGCGCCAGGTGAAACGTTCATGTTTGGGCAGCGATTGTGCCGGTTCGCGGACGATGCCGATGGCGAGCATGGCGGTGAGCGGCACCGATACGATAAGAAACGAGCCCATCGCATGGACGACCGCTTCCTGATCGGCGTGGAAAAGATTGGTGAGAAGCGGCGGGAGAAAGAGCAACAACACGGCACCGGAAAGGCCAGAGAACTGCACCCAGGCATAGAGACGCGATCGTTCGTTGTAATCCGGCACCAGCACCGCACCCCAGGCGGTGGTGGCAAGCATCGACATCGAGTAGCCGAGGAAGAAGAAAAGCAGCCAGCCGATAAGATAAGCCGTGCCGACGCCGGGCCGCGCCAGAAACACCATCACCGTTCCCACAATCAACACCGGAACGCTGGCCGCAAGCCACGGGCGAAAGCGGCCGAACCGTGTGCGCGTTCCTTCCATGGCAACGCCGAGCAGCGGATCCATACCGATGGCAGCGAGCTGGACGAAGGTGAAGGCAAACCCCACCGCCGCCAGCGAAAGCCCGATATGGCTGGCATAATAGTTCGGCAGATAAACGGCCAGCGGCAATTGCAGCGCGCCCACCGGCAAGGCAGCGCTCGCAAACGCGCCCAGCACGAAGGGCGAAAGCCGCCGTGATTTTGCAGTATCTGGCGCGTTCACACCGGCACTTTTTACGAACTTCCGAAAGACTAGTGAGACGGGTTTTCCACCCGAATGCAACGGCCCAAATGCAACGACTACGTGATCACAAACAAAAGGGGCGCCGGTTACCCGGCGCCCCTGAAGTCAGGAGGGACTACGTTACAATTAGAAGTGTGCGCCCAACTTGATGCCAAACAGGCGCGGATCATTGAGGAACGCGTTGGTATAGAGGCCAGAACTGGCGCTCGTCAGATATTCGCCGACGATGTTGTCCTCATTGAAGACGTTTTTGATGTAGCCTTGGAGATACCACTGATCATCCGGGGATGAGAGCGTGATCAGAGCATTGGTGTTTTCCTGCGACGAAATACGGTCGGACGGAGCATTGAATATCCGGCCCCACATCGCTGCTTGCCAGTGAATTTCAACTCGCGGTGTGACCGAAAAACCATTGTCCATCGAGAACCTGTATTGAACACCGCCGCTCAGCGACCATGGCGGGGAGTTCTGCAGTTCGTTGCCGCTGAGGTTGACTGCAACACCATCCGACGCATTTCCGGCACCAGTCGGGTCGGTAAGCGAATAACCGAATGCGCCGAGTAATCCCGACAATGCAGGATTGCAGGTGCCATAGTTCACATGCGGTACACCGTTGCCTGCTAGCGCACTCGATCCTCCAGGGGGCGCGAAGAATATTCCACCGGCACCATGTGACGCTGCGTAAGCAAGAAATGCCGCGTTGTCTGCAGGAGTTACGCCACCCGCGGCTGCTGTCATATAAATCACGCAGTTCTGGCTGACAGAAGCGCCAAGCGTATCGTCTTTCACCAATACAACGTCTGTACGGCCACCGCTTGGGTTGCGTTGATCGATCAGGCGGCTATTGCCGATGCTGGAGTGCATTTGACCGAAGTTGAAGTTGAACGTCAGAGCCGAGACGGGTTGATAGAGGAGCTCACCTTCCACGCCCCAGAGTTTAGCGCTGATGTTTTGGTTGACAGACGTGTTGGCCACGATCGCCGAAACCTGCAGGCTGTCGTAATTGTAGTACCAACCCGTCAGGTTCGCCTGCAGGGTACCGTCGAGCAGAGTATTCTTCGTACCCACTTCGTAGGCGTCGATGCTTTCCGGTTGGTAAGACGGCTGAATACCCAGACCAGGTTGAATTCCGGGGTTGAACCCACCGGCCTTGTAGCCACGGGCATAAGACGCATACACGGTGGTCTGATCGGTGAAATCAAGTTTCGGAATCCAGTTGAGGACTGCGCGACCCGTCCACTTGTCGTATGTTACCTGGTTGACCTGATACGATTGCGTACCTGGCGTGCCCGCATCGAAGTCACCCTCGCCGATGGCTTGCAGGAACTGTGCTGCCGCGGCTTCACTAGGTGTTCCAATCGGGACAGGTCCGGGGAAGATAAAGATACGCCCGGTCTGTTCCTTGTGATCGTCCGTGAACCGCGCACCGATCGTGAGCTTCAGCGTATCGGGAATGATGTCGTAATAGCCTTCGCCAAAGATGGCCTTAGACGTCAGCGTATTGAACGTGCCATCGTTGTGATAGTAGCCCGGACTGATACAGCCGTTTGCGCAGGCCCCGTTGGGCGGCGCCAATCCCGGCGTAATAGCCCCGAGTGTGGCGCCCACGACCATGAAGGGATAGTCGAAGGTATTTGCTACCACGTAGTAATCGCCGCGGCCGGTCGCCCGCAGATAGTAGCCTGCCAGCATGAAGTTGAAGGGGCCCTGGAAATCCGTGTTGAGTCGCAATTCAGCGGAATATTGCTGGCTATATCCATCAGATTGATCGGACGCCGTTACGACATTTGAGAATTTCTGGATATTTCCGCTGGTAAGCCCCAAGCCGCCGATACCGGAAACAGGAAGCGCGCCAGGGACAGAGAAGTACGGCAAGTAATTGTTTCCGTAGGCGGGCGACCCAGTGAGATTGTTCATCACCCCAAGGAAAGTTGCTTCCGCCACAGCCAGCGTTGTCGGGTTAAAGGGCTGCCCCCCAACGTTGTTGTAGCTCTCTTGCGAGAAAGTTGCGTGATAATCATAGCCGCCGACAAACGTGGCATCGAGCCAATCCGCCACGCGTTGTTTTACGTTAAGGGCGAGGAATTCGTCGTGGGCATGATAGATTGGCGCGAAGTCCGTGTTGACCTTGCGCAGATCGGTCGGGTTCAAAACGCTCAGAGGCGCGGGCAGCGTGGGCGCAACAGAGAGATCGAACAGGCCCATATTCTGATAGGCACCGATAAATGCCGGCAAATCGCCGGGATCAAGAACGCCTGCCGTGACGAGGGAACTTCCGACCGAGGCTCCCAAGCCACCAAGACCTTGCCGACTCGAGGCGATGGTCGCCAATGTCGAATTCAGATTGACAACCCCGGTACTCACCGAGTCCGGCAAGCAGCCGAGTACGCCCGTGGGATCGGTGGTGCACAACTGCTTTGGCGAACGCATCTTGGAATCAGCTTCATGCGAATAAGAACCCACGACATCGATTGTCGTGTCTTCGCTGGGCTTGAAGCGCAAGGAGCCGCGCAGAGAGTATGTGTCTTCACTATTGATATGGCTGTTGTCGGCGACATTTGTCACGTAGCCGTCATGACGGACCCAATCGCCAGCAAGGCGAATAGCGGCCACATCATTGATGAGCGGGATGTTGACCATCCCCTTGAGTTCTGAAGCGTTGTAGTTGCCATAGCTGCCTTCCGCATCGGCACCGAAGGCTTCGAGATCAGGCTTGGCGGAATGGACATTCAGCACGCCACCGGTCGCGCCACGACCATAGAGGGTCGACTGGGGACCGCGCAGGACTTCGATACGTTCAAGGTCGTAGAAGTTTGCTTCGGCCAAAGGCGGATTGACCAAGAACACGTCGTCGACGTTAACGGCAACGCCAGATTCTGCGTCGTAACCAACGGCAGTGATACCGATGCCGCGGATCTGGAAGTTGGAGCCCGTAAAGTTGCCCTTGGTATAGGTGACGTTAGGGGTGGAAAACTGCAAGTCTTTGAATTCGTTAATCTGGTGGGCGGCGATATCGGCGGAATTATAGGCCGTCACAGAGATCGGCACCGTCTGGATGTCTTCGACGCGTTTTTCGGCGGTCACCGTCACCGTTTCGATCTGTGCCAGTGCCGGCACGACGAATGCTGTGGTCAGAAGAAGAGAACCGAGAAGCGTGGCAGAACGGCTGGCCCGCGGACGGCGAAATGACATGTGAAAACCTCCCCTAAACAGGTGCTTGAATAGCTCTGTTGGGAAGGCATTCTAGTTGCTCATTAAAGACCGACAATGGTCTGACAACGGGTCACAGCACGGATGCTTCGCAAGCGTGTGAAGTTGGCAACACTCGCATTCGCCGTTTGGGCGGTGAACACTTCCTTCTAATGCCAAAAACGTCAAAAAACCTTCATGCACATAAAAGCACAATAAAATAGGAGCGAATCCGAAACATACTCGAAATATGAATGCCAAAGAAATGGCATACCTATTATTCTAATTTTTGCTTCGCAGCAGAAACAATAGACAGTAATGTTAGTTATATCGCAACCGCGAAGAGCATTTTCCAATGCCCAGCGGCCAGTTGAACGCCACTTTCGGGGGGCATCAGCCAACATCCGCTCGAATCGGCCGCCGGCCGTAGCGGGAATTCCAAAATCGTGTCGGGTAATCCGTAAGCTGACGAATCTTTCCCTCAGAACCGCATATTCGAAAAATCAGCGGTTGGGCGGCGGATTGTTCCGCCGCCTCGTTATCCTTCGTGGGCCGCCGATGCGACCACCTCAGGATGACGTTTGGGGTCGTCATCCTGAGGTGTGACCCCGCATGTAAGGAGGGGGAGCGTCGAAGGACTACCAGTTTTTCGTGATGCGAATGCCGAACAGGCGCGGGTCGGTGAGGAAGACATTGGTCGTCAGCGCCGTGTCATCGGAGTTGAGGAACGCGCCGGTGATCGCGGTCGTGTCGAACACGTTTTTGGCATAGACCATCGCCTGCCAACCGTCCTGATTGGTGAAGATCAGCGACAGGTTGAGGTTGCTGTAGCCGTGAAGCTGGTCATACGGCTTGTCGTTGAAGATGCGGGCGAAGGAATTGCCCTGCCAGTAGAAGTCTCCGCGCAACGTACCGGCCCAGCTATCGCTGAGCGGCATGGAGTATTGCGCACCCGCCGAGAGCGTGAACGGCGGCGTGTTGGGAAGCTTGTTGCCGCCCAGATCTTTCGCAAAACCCTGACCGTTGTTGGGGGCGGTCGCCGGATCGAAGTCGGTGATGCCGAGCGCTGCCAACGTGGTGCCCGCCCAGAAGCCGTTATCGGAGCCGGCATAGGCCTGATCGCAGGCAAGCGCCAAACCGTTGAAAGCGGCACTATCCGTCGGCGGCTGCGAGTTCTTCTCGATCAGTTCGCGCACCACATAGGTTGGGAAGATGCAGTTGGAGGTGGAAACAGGGAAGGGTTTGACCACCATCCAGTCGGTATTGCCTGCCGTGCGGTCGATCAGGTCGATGGCGGATTGGCCGTCATCGATACGGCTGTCTTCCAGACCGCCTGCGAAGTTGAAGCGCAGGCCCGGCAACGGTTCCCAGGTCGCTTCCAGTTCGGCGCCTTTGACCTTGGCATCGATGTTGAGGTTGATCGAGGTGCGATCCACGATCTGCGAGATCTGATAGCCCTTGTAGTCGTAATAAAAGACATCGCCGTTCAGGGTGAGTGAGCCGTCCAGCAGGTTGTTCTTGGTGCCCAGTTCGAATGCGTTGATGAATTCGGGCGCGAACGTCGCCGGATGCACGATGTAGGATTGCGAACTGAACGTGTTGGTCTGCGGCCCCGGCGGATTGGCGCCGCCGCCCTTGTAACCATGCGAATAGGATGCATAGACGAGCGTGCTATCGGTAAAGTCGAGTTTCGGCGTCCAGTTCGCGTTGAAGCGGCCGGTCACCTCTTTCCATTCCTGATTGACGATGCTTTCCACCGGATAACCGCCACCGGTCAGGAACACCCAGCTCGGGATGTTCCAGAACCGCTTGCTGTCATCGGTGAAGCGCAAGCCGCCAGTCAGCTTCACATCGGGTGTGATCTGATAATAGACCTCGCCGAAGCCCGCCCAGGAATTCAGGCGATAGGGATTCTGGCTGCGGAAATAGTTGTGACCGTTGCCATCGAGGCTGGTGATCGGATTGGGGTCGATATAAGTGCCGACATAGTTGCCGGATGTACCATGAGACGTTCCGTAAGGCAGGCTGGGATCGTCGCCATAAAGCCCGCAGCTGAAGTTGGCCGGATAAACGCCGGGCGCGAAGCCGAAGAAACTGATAATCGCCGGCGCTTGCGGAATCTCGAACGCCGGATCGAACAGCGGATGACAGGTGGTGAAATCGCCCGGCGCCTGGTTGTTGGCAACCTGCTCGATGGCGGTCACCAGATTGAAGAAGACATAATAATCTTCGACCGTCTGGTAATGCAGATAGTTCGCGCCGACGCTGAAGTTCAGCGGGCCGGAGAAATTCGACGACAGGCGCAATTCCTGGCTGAACTGCCAGGCACGTTCCTGCGACAGGTCCTCGCCCACCATCTTGTCGGAGCAGCCAACCTGCGGATCGCAATAGACGCCGCCCGGCGAAATCGATCCGTTGGTGCCGTTGCCGCCGCCCAACGTGCCGAACAGGCCGGGCGCGGTGTTGAAGCGGTTGAAGTCTTCGGTAGAACGCAGCTCGTCCTTGTTGTAGGCCGTCTGCGACGACAATGTCAGGTCGGGCGTCACCGCAAAATCGGCGTTGAACTCGAACGTATCGTTCTTGGCACGGTAAGTCGGCTCAAGCTCGGACTGGATGTTACGCAGGTTGGTGGATTGCACCGTGCTGGCATAAGGATCGATCGGATTGAGCAGAAAGCCGTTGGGCGCACCGCCGCCCGCGCCGTTGAACACGAATTCGCCCGCCGCCACGAACGGAATCGACTGGCCGTTCGGCGTTTCAAACGCATCCTTCGAATACATCGATGTCGGCAAGCAGCCCTGGCTCAGCCAGGCTTTGTAGAAACCCGGATTGGTCGATCCGTCGTAGGGAGACTGAAAGGTGTTGAGATCGAGACCGTCGACGACATCGGGGCCCGGATCTTTCTTGCAAAGCTGTTTGGCAGACCGGATACGGTCGTCCTTCTCATCGAAATGTTCCCAAACGAAATAAGCATGCAATTGCTCGATGGGATGCAAGCCGACCGTCAGGCGCGTCGACCACAAATCGCGTCCGTCGATGGGTTTGCCGGTGGTCTCGTTGAACGAATAGCCATCGCGTTTGGTCCATTCGCCGGCAGCACGAATGTCGAGCTTGTCACCCATCACCGGAATGTTGAGCATGCCTTCCATGCGCCGGTTCGAATAATTGCCGATGTCGATGGACGCCATCGCTTCATACTGATCGGTCGGCTTGGCCGAGATCAGGTTCACAACGCCTGCCGTGGCGTTGCGGCCATAGAGCGTGCCTTGCGGTCCGCGCAGCACTTCCACCTGGGCTACGTCGAAGAACTCCTGTTCGAAGAAGTGATTGCGGATGAACGGCGTGTCGTTGAACGCGACGGCCACGGCCGGATCGGTGGTGACAGAAATGGCCTGCGTGCCGATGCCGCGGATCTGGATGTTATAGCCGGTGAAGTTCGTCTTGGTGAACGTCAGATTGGGGACGTTCTTGACGAGATCAGGACCGCCTGCGGTTTGCGTGGCGGTGAGTTGCTCCTGGCTCATCGCGGTAATCGCGATGGGGACGCTTTGAACATCCGCGCCGCCGAGCTTGGACGAAGTGACCGTCACGGTTTCGACGGTGGCGCTGCGCGGCGCAAGCTGCGCGAGTTGGATTTCCTGGGGCGCCACTGCTTCCGTTGGCAAATCGTCCTGCACCACCGCGATAGCACCGGAGGCATGGCGGTGCATGGTGAAGCCGGTATCGGCGAGGATGCGCGACAAAGCCTCGACCGGCGAAAGATCGCCATGGGCGCCGGCCGTGCGCACGCCTTTGACTGCATCGTCCGACACGATCAGCGGCACACCGGCCTGCTTGATATAAGCGTGCAGCGCGGTCTTCAGATCGCCGCTTGGCACGTTGAAATCGCCGGCGCTGGCGGAAGCCGCCGCAAAAACACCGGCGCTTCCCAGAAGCAGGCTTTTAAAGAACTTCGAACGCATCATTTCCCCCTCCAGACGGCCTTGCGACCGAGAAAAACTTTCCATTTGCGCGAAACCGGATCAGCGCGAGATCACAATTCTTTCCCCTCGCCGCTCGACGCGCAGCTTGAAGACTTCCTGAGCGACTTCGGTAAAGGCACTGATGCCGTCGATAGGAAACGTGCCGTCCATGGTGAGACGCGCGGTCGCCGGATCGGCGATCACGAGCTTGCCCTGGTTGTAGCGGTTGAATTCGGCGACGGCGTCGGCAAGCGTGGTGTGATCGAACACCAGAAAGCCGTGACGCCAGCCCAACTCGTTGGTCAGCGACAGCGCCGTCTTGCGGGTGACAAATACCTTGTTGTCATGCACCGAGGCCGCTTCGTGCCGCGTCAGCAGCACCGGCGATTGCAGGCGACCATCGGGCGTATCCAACTGCACCCGGCCTTCGGTGACGGCGACTTCGAGATTCTTGTTATCGCGGCGAACAAGGAATTTGGTGCCGAGATCGGTGACGCGGTGATCGCCCACCATCACCACAAAGGGATGCTTGGGATCGTGCGAGATCTGGAAATAGGCCTCGCCGCGATCCAGCGTTACCAGGCGCTCATGCGCACTCACCCGCGCGCGCAGGACCGTGTCTGTGTTGAGTTCGATTTTCGAACCATCGGCGAGTTGCGCCGTTTGATGGCCGCCGACTTGCGTGGCGTAAACCGTTTCGCGGGGAGCGTCGGTATTGCTGGAATAATAAGCAGCCGCACCGACACCAAGCGCCGCAATCAGAAGCGCGGCGGCCGCAATGCGGAACAAGATGGGGCGGAAAGGTCTGCGGGTGGGCGGGGCCTCCGCAGGCTTGGGCGCGGGCGGGCGCAGCACCGAGAGGCGATCGGTGTGTTCCCACGCATCCTTCAGGCGCCAATAGGCGACGCGATGTTCCCACGCTTGTGCGAGCCAGGCGGAAAGGGCGGCTTCATCGGCCTCGTTCCAGCTTTCGAATTCACGGCGCTCCAGCCATTGGGCGGCGGCCGCGTTCACATCGCGCGCCGCACTCATGGCTTGCTCCTGAGATCGGAGGCATCGCCGTAAAGCATATCGGCCAGCGCGCAGAGGCCGTTGGTGAGATGTTCGGAGACCGTCTTCTCGCTGATGCCCATGCGCTGCGCGATTTCGGGACGCGACAGACCCTCGATCCGGCGCAGGGTCACCACTTCGCGGGCGCGCGGCGGCAGGCGGTCGAGCGCGCCTTGCAATTTGCGCAGCACATCGCGCGCCATGGCGTTGCGTTCGGGGCCGGGCGCATCGATGGCGACTTCCAGTTCGTCGAGATCGGCCACTGCTTCGATGGGCACGATCTGCTCGCGCCGCACGCGGTTGATCAGAAGATTGCGCGCCGTCGTCAGCACGAAGGCCTTGGTCTTTTCGGGAACTTCCTTTTGCGCGGCCTCGCAAACCCGCGCATAGACCTCCTGGCGGAGATCTTCGATGTCGCTTTTGTTGCGCCAGTTCTGATGCAGGTAATGCATCAACATCGCCTCCATCGGCAGCACCTCGCGGACAAACCACGCCTCCACCTCAGACGCGGTCATGGCTGCGCCCGGTTTGAAGAGGCCGGTTCCCCGGCTTGTTTCGAATGTCTTGGCCATCCCCCAGGAAGCCCTGCCTTTCGAGGGGTTAGAACGAAAGACTACGCTGGGGAGACAAACGGCGAAGACCCGTTTCGGGGTCGATGCAGGCAATTATTTTTGTGCTGCGGTGCGAAGCGCGGAATGCGGTGGCCCCAAAAACAGATTCCCCGCCATCATCGCAAAAACCGGCGCGGAAAATTTCGCGCAACGGTTCAGGCGACAATGGCGGGGTCGAAGCTTCGGCTGGCGGACGGTTTCGGCCGTAACATCAAACGTCACCGGCGCCCGCACCTCGGCCTGTCCCGCGAGACTTATCCCTTCCACCCCTGACGCCCGGCGATGCGCGCTGATCTTTAGATCATGCAGCCGCAAAAACGCCGGACAAAACTGGCGGAGAGACGCGGATGCACACGAGGGTGATCGCATCCTGTCCCTGTATTCTCGTGTCGGTCTCGCTGCCCGCGCGGGCGGCGAATGGTTGCGTGAGCAAAGTCCTCAAGAAGCATCTGAGAACGAATATAGAACATCCAATCTCAGGTTTCAAGGCCTAATGTTGATTTTTTTCTTCTATCTGACTCAAAGGCTTAGGCCGAAGGCCAAGAAAAAAGCGGCGGATTGCTCCGCCGCCCTTGGTGGAATGTCGGAGGTCGGCGCTATCCGCCCAATCCCAGAGTGATGTTCAGATAGGGGCCATAGAAGCCGCGGTTGTAGCTTTTTTCCGTGTCCTGACCGCCATCCATTGCGCCGAAGAACGTGTCGGCGCGATAGCCGAAGCTGATCTTGGAATTGCGATAGACCGCAGACGCGCCGAGATAGCCGCCAAGATTTGGCACAGCGACGTTCTTTGAGCGCGAGAACGAATGCGGCGTCTGATGGACGTTTTCGCAGCTCGAGAGCGTGCCGTAGCCGCAGTAGGTCGTCTGCACCTCGCCGCTGCCGGATGCTTTCTTGCGCCCGAACAGCACCGCGGCATTCACGCCATAGTCGAGCGTGATTTCACCATCTTCCTCATTGCCAAGGATCGGTGCAGACCCATCCCAAGTCACTTCGGGGCCGATGCCATTGAAGCTGTGATGCTCCTCGTTCGTCGCCGTGTCGAGATAGTGATATTTGGCGAAGTAAGCCTTATCGAAAGCGTAGAGCGGATCGGAGTTGAAGGCCGACTTGATGTCGGTATCGAAACGGACCATGCGCACGCCGGCGGCGATGGTGCTCTTTCCATGGTCGCCGAACGATCCCAGCCCCACATCCTTGCCGAGCGTGAAGTCGAGCATCATGTGGTCTTCCCGTGCAACGCCCTGAGCGTCCGAGAATGTCTTGAATATGGCGTGGCAAGCGCCGCTGTACTGAAATGGGGGATTGTCAATTGAACAGGGTATGGCGGGCCCGCCAGGGAAGAATTGCCTGCTCGCCTTTGTCTGTGCCGGCAGACTCTCGTGATAGTGCTTAGTGACGGATGAACGTCCGTAACGCACACCGGCTTTCAATACCCAGTCCGTACCTGCGGGTTGAAGCGTGGCGCTGCCTTGCCAATCGAATACTCCGCCGGGCGCCTTTTCAACGTCTGCGATGGACGGCAGATCGGTGCGCAATGAGGGCGTGCCTGCTGCGAACATCGATTGATATGGCTGGGTATCGGCATCCAGTATCGTGAAGTTGCCGCCGAGCTGGAACCAAATTTGAGGTGACCGGCCATCGGCATCACCAAAGAAATCAAGCCCGTAACCCGGCGAGGAAGGGCTGCCATCAAAGTGTTTGGTGACACGAACGCCAAAGAGACGCGGATCGGTCAAGAAGATGTTTGTCGTGAGACCGGAGTCATCGCTGTTGAGGAAGTCGCCGGTGATTGCTGTCGTGTCGAATGCATTTTTTACGTAACCCATGACCTGCCAGCCTGACGTATCCGTCAAAATCAAGGCAAAGTTCACGTTGGTGTAACCACGGATACGGTCATAAGGATCGTCATTAAAGACACGGGCCCAGGACGCTGCCTGCCAGTAGAAATCGCCATGCAGGGTTGCGGCCCAATCCGGCGACAGAGGCAGGGTGTAATCGGCACCAAGCGACACAGTATAGTGCGGTGCATTGGGAAGCTCGTTGCCGCCAAGATCTTTGGTGAACCCTTCGCCGTCGTTGGGGGCGGTTGCGGGATCAAAACCACTATAGGCGATAGTTGGATAGCCGGGCCGGCTGAGCGTGAGTGGATAGACGTTGTTGGCGACGCCGTTTTGATAGGTATCTTGCGTTACCGGATCGAGCCCCGCATTGTATGCAATGCCGCAAGCCTGAGGGCCCGCATTACCCTCTTCATTGCCTTCGTATCGGACCACCAGCGCAGCAGCGACGTAGTCCGGGAATATGCAATTCGAAGATTGGCCGACGAATGGTTTCATCACCACCCATCCCGGATGGCCCGCCGTACGATCGATCAAATCAATGGCCTGCTGGCCATTGTTGATGCGTGTGGTCTCGTAGCCGCCAGCGAAGGTGAACTTCAAGCCGGGAACCGGTTCCCAGGTTGCTTCCAATTCAGCGCCTTTTATTGTGGCGTCGAAATTCAGATTGATGGCGCTACGATCCACGATCTGCGAAATCTGATATCCTCTATAATCGTAAAAGAATGCATCGCCGTTTAATGTCAGCGCGCCATCAAGCAACGTGTTCTTCGTGCCGGCTTCGAAGGCGTCGACATATTCGGGCTTGAATGTGAGGGGATGCACCGGGAAGGCAATCGTATCTGTATATTGCAGCAGCACAGCCCCCGGTGGATTGGCACCGCCCGCCTTGTAGCCATGGGCATATGAAGCATAGAACAGGCTCTGATCCGTGAAGGACAGTTTGGGCGTCCAGTTGGCCACCGCCCGGCCAGTGAACTTGCTCCAAGATTGATCGACGCTACCAGTTGACGGGTAGCCATAACCAACGGTCAACAACTGGCTGGGTATCTCGGTAAAATGCTTCCTGTCATCCGTCCAGCGCAGGCCGCCCGTCAATTTCAGATCATTGGTGATGTTGTAATAAGCTTCTCCAAAGAGAGCATACGAATTCAGTACATAAGGATTGTTGCTGAGAAAATAATTGTGGCCTTGATCATCAAGTTCGGTAATCGGGTTGGTATCCACATATTGCGGAGATTCCGTTGGGATGCCACCCCCGTTGTGTGGATCGAAATAGGTCTCCCCATTGGCTAGGCAATAGAACGTCGTGTCCACACTGCCGCCGCGCGGATTGAGACATATATTATCGACCGAAATCATCGTGAAAGTATTTGAGAAGACGTAATACTTTTCGTCCGTCTCATAGTGCATGTAGTTGCCGCCGGCGCTGAAATTGAGCGGCCCCGTGAAATTCGACGCGAGCCGGAATTCCTGATTGAGCTGCCAGGACGTTTCCGTAGCGAGATCCTGCACAACGAGACGATCGCTGCAGCCGAGCTGCGGATCGCAGAATACACCGTTGGAATCTATAAGACCGTGTCCGCCATTGCTGGGAAGGAAAATGCCCGGAGACGTATTGAACCGATTGTAATCTTCCGTGGACCACAAGAAATCCCGATTGTACCCGGTGTCGGAATAGAACGTCAGCGTGGGCGAGACGTTCCAGCTTGTGTTCCATTCCACCGTATCGTTCTTCGCCAAATAGCGGGGCTGAAGCGCGGATTGGATGTCATGCAAATCGGTGGACTGCTTCGTGTCGGTATAAGGATCGACTTGACCGTTTATGAGCCCTTCGAATGCGGCGCCAGAAATGAATGGGAGCGAGAAACCATTGGGCACGCCAAATGCTTCCGGTGCGTAAAGCGAGCTTGGCAAGCAGCCTTGGCTGAACGTAGCGCTGGTTATGTCGAACACGCTTTGTCGGGGCGAGTCCACGTTAACGAGACCATTTGGAGTCGAAAATTGGCCGATGCCGGGATCTGTCTTGCAAAGCTGCTTTCCGCTGCGCAGTCGGTTGTCATCTTCGCTGAAGTGTTCCCAAATCAAATAAGACTGGACGGACGACACCGGCTTCCAACCGAGAGTGGCACGAGTAGACCACAGGTCGCGGCCGTCGGTCTGTTCGCCGGTGGTTTCGTTGTAGGTATATCCGTCCCGTTTGGTCCATTCGCCGGCAATGCGAAGATCGAGCTTGTCGCTCACGAAGGGGATGTTGATCATGCCTTCGAAGCGGCGGTTCTTGTAGTTGCCGATGTCGGCGCTGGCCATCGCTTCGAATTGGTCGGTCGGCTTGGCGGATGTGATGTTCACCACGCCTGCGGTGGCGTTTCGGCCGTAAAGCGTGCCTTGCGGGCCGCGCAGGACTTCGGCCTGGCTAAGATCGTAAAATTCCTGTTCGAAGAAGTGATTGCGAATGAACGGCGTATCGTTGAACGCGACCGCGACTGCAGGATCGGTGGCCACGGAAATCGCCTGCGTGCCGATGCCGCGGATTTGAATGCTGTAGCCGGTGAAATTTGTTTTCGTGAAAGTCAGGTTGGGAACCTGTTTCACCAGATCCGGTCCGCCAGCGGTTTGGGTGGAGGTGAGCTGTTCCTGGCTCAGCGCCGTGATGGCAATCGGGATCGATTGCACATCGGCGCCACCGAGTTTCGACGAGGTGACCGTGACGGTTTCTACGCTTGCGCGTGCGGGTGCGGCTTGGGCGATCTGGATGTTGCTCACTTCCGGCGCGAGTTCGGCGGATTGGCCGCGCACAATCGCCATCGCGCCTGACGGATCGCGGCGGACCGTGAATCCTGTGCCGGAGAGGATGCGGGTGAGAGCGTCGTCGGCAGAGAGGTTGCCTTGCGCGCCGCGCGTATGGACGCCTTTCACCGCATCGCCCGACACGATCACCGAGACGCCGGTTTGCCGGGCGTAGATCGTGAGCGCCGATTTGAGATCGCCGCCTGCGATGTTGAATTCTTCTGCGTGGGCCGAGGTGATCGCGGCGACGCACGCGCTTGTCAGCATGGCGGCTTTTAATCTGGCGGTTTTGATCATTTTATTCCCCCTCTGTGCTTTGCCGGGAAAATGCTTTCCCGAAATCCCCTGAACTCAGTGCGTGATGACGATGTCCTGCCCGCGTTTTTCAGAATGCAGGCCGAAGACCTGGCCCGTGACGCGGGCAAACGCTTCGGCGTCGTTGGCGCGGAAGGTGCCGACCACCGGCAGGCGGGCGGCGGATTTGGCGATGACGAGTTTTTCGCTGTTGTAGCGGTTGAACTCGGCGGCTGCGTCGGCAAGCGTGGTGTTGTCGAAGATGAGAAGGCCGCGCTGCCAGCCCAGCGATTCCGCAAGCGCGCGCGACGGCTTCTTGGTGACGGAGACGTTGGTGGCGGTGGCAACCGCCACGTCGCCGGGCAGAAGATCGATCGGTTTTTCGTCGGCCTTGCCCGGTTCGAAGGCGACCTTGCCTTCCATCACCGCGACTTCGAAACGTTCGGTGTCACGGCGGACGGTGAAGCGCGTGCCGAGATCGGTGACGGTGCGGTTGCCGGCGATGACGCGGAAGGGCCGCGCCGCATTGTGCGTGACGTGGAAATAGGCCTCGCCCTTGTCGAGCCAGATCCTGCGGTCCGCGCCGCTCAGATCCATGCGCAAGGTGGTGTCGGTGTTGAGCGCGATTTGCGAACCGTCGACCAGCGTGATGGTTTCGCGCCCGCCCACCGGCGTGGAATAGGTTTTCTCGTTGGTGGCGGTAGTGAAGTAAGTGTTCGCGGCCACGCCCACCACGGCGATGATGGCAGCGGCCGCGACCGCGCGCATCGTGTTGGGCAGAACGTCCTTGATGGTTTCGGCGAAGCGGCGGGTCGGTTGCGGCTTCAGCGCCACGAGTTTGTCGGCGCGCGTCCACGCGGCTTCGGCGCGCAGAAACGCCACGACATGGGAGGGAGATGCCGCGAGCCAGGCATCGAGTTCTGCCTGGGCGGATTCGTTCCAGCCGTCGCCATCGCGGCGCGAGATCCAGTTCGCGGCGTCCGCGCGGATGTGCTGTGCGGGTTCGCTCATCTGGGTCTCCTTTCGCCGAACAGGGCGTCGGCGAGTGCGGCCACGCCATCGCTGATGTGGCGGTCGACGGTTTTTTCCGAGATGTTCATGCGCAGCGCGATCTCGCGGTGCGACAGCCCTTCGATCTTGCGCAAGGTCACGGCCTGGCGGCAGCGGCGCGGCAAACGGGAGAGCGCATCTTCGAGCAGGCGCAATTCCTCGCGCGCGATCACCCAGCGGTCGGCGCCGGGTTCGTCCTTGGCGATGTTGAGCGCTTCGAGATCGGCCACCGCTTCGATGGAGACGATGGCTTCATGGCGCACGCGGTTGAGCAGAAGATTGCGCGCGACGGTGAAGAGAAACGGTTTGGCGGGATCTGGAATCTTTTTGAGCGCCGCCTGATAGACGCGCACATAGACGTCCTGGCACAGATCTTCGGCCTCGTTCCGATTGCGAAGGCTGTGACGCAGGAATTGCATCAGCGCCGCTTCCAGGGGCAGCACCTCGCGCACGAACCAGTCGTTGACCTCTGGGGTAGCGGTCATGTCGGCCCCGGCCAGGCGCATCGATGCGCTTTCACGACCAGTTTCGAACGTTTCCGCCATCGCCCAAAAGCTTTCCGCTCGCAAAGGGAAGGACGCATGTCTCACACTGGGTAGAACACGCGAGGTAGGCGGACTCCCCATAAGAACGGGGAGGCGCTTCCTTATATATGTGCGCCGGAGAAGGGCCGCCTTCCCGAATTCTGAAATATTCTTTCGAGAACAAAAGGTTAGGCCCAAACATTGACTCCGGGGCGGGGGCAAATCCATACTGGAACGAAACAGGAACAAATGCGATGAGCCAGCCTGCCCAACTTCTTGCCTCGCTGCACCGTGCGTTCGAGCCGGAGGGCACGCGCGCGGTGCTGGGGCATGGCGCGGTGGATGGCTTGGGATTGCGGCGCGAGGCGCTGCATGAGGTCTATGCAGCGCTTGCCGGTGACAGTGCGGCGGCATCGGGTTTTGCGATTGCGCTGGCGCAGAGGCTTTGCGAAGGCCGCACCATTCTCTGGATACGGCAGGAGTTTTCCGCGCTCGAACATGGCGAGATCGACGGCAGCGGTTTGCTGGAGATGGGCATCGATCCCGCAAAACTCATTCTGCTGCGCGTCGATCACGCCAAGGATGCGCTGCGGGCGGCGGGCGATGCGCTCACCTGCAGCGGATTGGGCGCGGTGGTGATCGAGATCTATGGCGAACACAAGGTGCTCGATCTCACGGCCACACGCAGACTTACGCTGGCGGCGGCACGCCATGGGGTGAGCGCGGTGCTGTTGCGGCTGGGTGTGGAGGCCGATGCGAGTGCTGCGGAAACGCGCTGGATCGTGCGGCCCGCACCATCTGCGTCTGCGGAAGATTTCGGTTTGCCGCGTTTCGACGCGACGCTGGCGCGCAATCGGCATGGCGCCACAGGGCGATGGATCATGGAATGGAACGGCGACGATGGATCTTTTCACGAACAAGCGGCGGATACTTTCGGTGTGGCTGCCGAGGCTTCCGACGGATCGGCTGATACGCAAGGCTGGAAGCGCGCCGGATAAGCCGCTGGTCGTTGCAATCAAGACCGACAACGCGCTGAGGATTTATGCCGCCGACCGCAAGGCCGCGCGCCTTGGCCTGAAAACCGGCATGGCAATTGCCGATGCGCGCGCAATGATCCCCGTGCTCGACGTGGTGGAAGCCGATCTTCCCGCCGACCGCGCGCTGCTCGAAAACATCGCCGAATGGTGCGACCGCTTCACGCCCCTGGTGGCGCTCGATCCGCCGAACGGATTGCTGCTCGACGTGACGGGGGTGGATCATCTGTTCGGCAGCGAGCGCGGCCTTTGTGAGAGCGTGCACATGAAACTCGCCGCCCAAGGCTTCATCGTGCAATGCGCGCTGGCAGGAACTGCCGCCGCGGCGCGTGCGCTTTCCCATTATGCGCCGGGAACGATTGCAGCGCCGGGCAAGGAAGACGAAGCGATTGCCGGCCTGCCGGTGGCCGCACTGCAATTGGACGACGCCATTGTTCACGGATTGAAACGTGCAGGCCTCAAAACCATCGGACAGGTGGCGGCGCGCACGCGGCCCGAACTGACCGCGCGGTTCGGCAAACAGATGATGGCCGAACTCGATCAGGCACTCGGCAAAAGCGAGCGTCCGGTTTCGCCCTTGCGGCCCCTGCCCGATTTCATGGCCGAACATCGTTTCGCCGATCCCATCACGGTGCAGGAGGTGATCCTGTCCTGCCTGGAAAATCTCGCGGCAACGCTGGGCAATATCCTGGAAAAAAGCGGACAGGGCGCGCGCGAAATGACCGCGGTGTTCTTCCGTGCCGATGGCGCTGTCAGGCGGCTTTGCGTGCAAACGGGCGCCCCCACGCGCGATGCGAAGATCATCACGCGGCTGTTTCGCGAACGCATCGATTCGCTTGCCGATCCGCTCGATCCCGGTTTCGGGTTCGATCTCATCCGGCTCGAAGCCAGCTGCGCCGAACGCCAGAGCGACGAGATGCCGAGTTTCGAAGCCGATGCGCGGGCCGCGCGCGAGGTGACCTATCTGGTGGACCGGCTTGCCGCGCGCTTCGGCGCACAACGCGTGCAACGCTTCCAGCCGCAGGACACGCATATCCCCGAAGCCGCTTCCGTGGCAGTGCCGGCGCAATATGCGGCGCAAACGAAAACGGCGTGGCAGATGAAACGGAGCGCCGGCGAAGCGCCGCGCCGTCCGTTGCGGATGCTGGCACGGCCCGAACCCATTGAAGACGTGATGGCGCTTGCCCCGGATTCGCCGCCCCGGCGATTCAAATGGCGGCATGTGCAGCACAAGATCCTGCATGCCGACGGGCCGGAACGCATCGCCATGGAATGGTGGCGGCATCAGGAACACATGCCGACGCGCGATTATTTCCGCGTGGAAGACGAAGAAGGAAGGAGGTTCTGGCTCTATCGCGAAGGCATCTATGCCGAAACGCGCGAACCCAAATGGTACGTCCATGGAGTGTTTGCGTGACCTATGCCGAGCTTGCGATCACCACCAACTATTCGTTCCTGAGAGGCGCCTCGAAACCGGAGGAGTTTGCGGTCGCGGCCACCTTGCAGAAACACCACGCCATCGGCATTGCCGACAGGAATACGCTGGCCGGCGTGGTGCGCGCTTATGACGGATTTGAAAATCCGAAATTGCCGAAGGACAAGCCGCGCTTGCTGGTGGGTGCGCGCCTCGTCTTCCGCGACGGCACGCCGGACATATTGGCCTATCCCGCCGACCGGAAAGCGTATGGGCGGCTTTGCCGCCTCCTGTCGCTCGGCAAGCTGCGCACCAAAAAGGGCGAATGCGATCTCGATTTCGGCGATCTTTTCGACTGGCAGGAAGGGCTTCTCTTCATCGTCATGCCGCCGGAAAAACTCGGCGCCGAAACGAAATCGACGCTCGAACTCCTGGCCCAGATCGCACCCAGACGGGTGTGGCTGGCGGCAGCACGCCTGCATCGCGGCAACGACCGCAAGCGGATGCGCGAATTGCAGAACATGGCCGATGACTGGCGCGTGCCGCTGATCGCGGTGAACGACGTGCTTTATCATTCCCCGGAACGGCGCGAATTGCAGGACGTGGTCACCTGCATTCGCGAGCATGTGACGCTGGACGAGGCGGGCAAGAAGCTGGAGGTCAATGCCGAACGTCACCTGAAATCGCCGGAAGAAATGGAGCGGCTGTTCCGCGAACATCCGCGAGCCATTGCCGAAACGCTGCGTTTTGCGGATCGGATTTCCTTCACGCTGGACCAGCTCAAATACAATTATCCCGACGAGCCCGTGCCGCCGGGCAAGACCGCGCAACAGCATCTGGAGGACCTGACCTGGGAAGGAGCGGAACGGCGATATCCGGACGGCATTCCCGATACTGTGCGTGCAACCCTGCGCAAGGAGTTGCGGCTGATCGAGAACCGCGCTTATGCGCATTACTTCCTCACCGTTCACGACATCGTTCGTTACGCCAACGAGAAGAAAATTCTCTGCCAGGGCCGCGGATCGGCCGCGAATTCCGCCGTTTGCTATGTGCTGGGCATCACGGCGGTCGACCCGTTGCAGATCGATCTGCTGTTCGAGCGCTTCGTTTCGGAGAAACGCGCCGAACCGCCCGATATCGATGTGGATTTCGAGCATGAGCGGCGCGAGGAAGTGATCCAGCATATCTACAAGCATTACGGCCACGCACGCGCGGCACTGACCGCAACCGTGATCTGCTATCGCCCGCGCAGCGCCATCCGCGAAGTGGGAAAAGTGTTCGGCTTGACCGAAGACGTGACGGCGGCGCTGGCGAGCGGGGTTTGGGGAAGCTGGGGTTCGCTGCTCAAAGAGCGCGAGGTGCGGCAGGGAAATTTCGACCCACGCAATCTGGTGATCGCGCGCGCGGTGATGCTGGCCAATCAGTTGATGGGATTTCCGCGCCATCTTTCACAGCATGTGGGAGGCTTTGTGCTGACCCGCGACCGGCTGGACGAGATCGTGCCCATCGGGCCTGCCGCGATGGACGACCGTTACTTCATCGAATGGGACAAGGACGATCTTGATCGTCTGGGCCTGATGAAGGTCGACGTGCTGGCGCTGGGGATGCTCACCTGCATCAGGAAGGCGTTCGATCTGTTCCGGCAGCACGAGAACCGAGATTTCTCGCTTGCCACGATTCCGCGCGAACAGCCCGAAGTGTACGACATGCTGTGCAAGGCCGACGCGATCGGCGTGTTCCAGGTGGAAAGCCGTGCGCAGATGAACATGCTGCCGCGCCTGAAGCCGCGAAAATTCTACGATCTTGTCATTGAAGTGGCGATCGTGCGGCCGGGGCCGATACAGGGCGACATGGTGCACCCTTATCTGCGGCGCAGGAGCGGGCAGGAGAAAGTTGCTTTTCCTGCGCCAGATCCGAAATTCGGGCCGCCGGACGAATTGAAACAGGTGCTCGGCAAGACCATGGGGGTGCCGCTGTTTCAGGAGCAGGCGATGAAGCTTGCCATCGTGGCGGCCGAATTCACGCCGGAGGAAGCCAACGGATTGCGCCGCGCCATGGCGACGTTCCGCCATGTCGGTACCATCGATCAGTTCCGCGAGAAGATGGTGGGCGGCATGGTGCGCCGCGGCTATGAACAGGATTTTGCCGAACGCTGTTTCAAACAGATCGAAGGGTTCGGCAGTTACGGTTTTCCCGAAAGCCATGCGGCGAGTTTTTCGCATCTTGTCTACATCTCGGCCTGGATCAAATGCCATCATCCGGCGGTGTTTGCGTGTGCGTTGCTCAATGCACAGCCGATGGGGTTTTATGCGCCCGCCGAGATCGTGCGCGATGCCCGCGAGCATGGGGTGGATGTGCTGCCTCCCGACATCAATTTCAGCCAGTGGGACAACACGCTGGAACGCAACACCTGCGGCGTGATTGCATTGCGTTTGGGTTTTCGCCAGATCGACGGGATGGGCGAAGCGCAAGCGGCCGAGATTGTGAATGGGCGCGGCTATGGTTATGGCTCGCTCGATCAGTTGGTGCGGCGCACGGAAATTTTCAAACGCACGCTTGTGACGCTTGCCGAAGCCGATGCGTTCCGTTCGCTGGGCATGGATCGGCGCGAGGCGTTGTGGGCGGTGCGCCGCGTGAGCGAGGTGAAGCCGCTGCCTTTGTTCGCAGCGGCGCACGCGCCCGAACAGACGAAAGAAGTGCGCGCGCCCCTGCCCGCCATGCCGCTGAGCGAGCATGTTCTAGCCGATTACCAGACGCTGAGGCTTTCGCTCAAAGCCTATCCGATGCAATTCCTGCGAGTGAAATACGACGCCGAGAAAATCCTGAGTTGCGCTGAGGCCGGGAATGTTTCCGACGGAAAGTATGTGCGTGCGGCGGGCATCGTTCTGGTGCGGCAGAGGCCGGGGGAAGGCAATGCGGTGTTCGTAACCTTGAGCGACGAGACCGGCATTTTGAACGCGGTGATCTGGCTTTCGGTGTTCGAAAAGTACCGCAAGGAGGTGATGGGCGCGCGCGTGCTTCTCATCGAGGGACGCATCCAGAAAAGCCCGGAAAACGTTGTGCATCTTGTGGCGGAGCGATTGGTTGACCGCAGCGACGACCTGCATCTTCTGGCGGACGAAGGCCCGAACCCCACACCCATCGAACCTTACGTGCCGCGCCATCCGCGCAACGTGCGCGTCCTGCCGAAATCGCGCGACTTTCATTGAGGCGTTAACCCAATCCGCTAACCGTATCGCGATTAACGAAGGAAAATCGCGCCTCCTTGCAACTTCGACTCTGACATTCCTTTACGAATTTGAAGGTGGCCGCACCGCAATAAGGAACCTGCAAGGGGGCGGGCCATGCCGGGTTGGCGCCATCACATCCTGCCGGTCTTCAGGAAATTCGCCGACGACGAGCGCGGCAATTTCGTGATGATAGCGGCGATTGCGTTACCCACGCTGCTTCTGGGCGCGTTGGGCGCGGTCGATCTTTCCTCCGTCATCAACGACCGCGTGAAGATGCAGGCGGTTGCCGATTTCTCCGCGCTCAATGCCGCCAAGCAGCTTGCGCTCGACACCTCCAACGCGACCGCGCTGCGCGCCAAGAACGAAGCCGAAAGCGAACTTGCCGATGTCGCCAAGCGCTGGTCGCTCAGCATCGACGCGCAAGTGGTGCAGGACGGCAAGGCCGTAGAGGTGACGGTGGTGGGCAAGCGGCCCTCCTATTTCCACGACCTTCTGCCCAAGGGCGGCTGGACGGCGCGCGCCGCGTCCACCGCGGTGATCGAGGGGCTGACACCGCTTTGCGTTCTGGGTTCGGGCAAGAACAATGGCGGCCTGCTGGGATTGGGGCTTGGGGCTTCCAGCGACGTCATCACGCTCAAGAACACCGCCAAGCTGAGCGCCGATACCTGCCTCGTGCAATCCAACAACGCCATCGACGTGAAGAACGGCGCGGCGCTCAAGGCGCAGGCCGTGCAATCGGTGGGCGATGCTTCGGGCACGATTTCGCCCGAACCGATGACGGGAGCAGCCGAGATCAAGGATCCGTTCGCATCGCTGAACACCAACGTGCCCTCGCTCTGCACCGATCTGAACGTGCGGCTGTCGGTGGGCACCACGACGTTGCAGCCCGGCGTGCATTGCGGCGTCATCACCGTGCTGAACAACGCGACGCTGGTGCTGGCGCCGGGAGAGCACTATTTTTTCGCCGCCACGCTTTTGCTCTCCAACAACGCGACCTTGCGCGGCACGGATGTGGCGCTGATCTTCGACACGCTGTCGCTGTTTGCCTTTACCGATCAATCCGACATCGAACTGGAGGGGCGCAAGACGGGCGCTTTCGCGGGCTTTGTGATCGCCACCACCAAGGGCAACACCAAGACCTTCACGATCTCCACCACCTCCGCGCACAAGCTTCTGGGCGTCGTTTATATCCCGAACGGATTGCTCAACATCACCGGCAACAATCAGGTCGCAGAGGATTCCGCGTGGACCGTGATCGTGGCCAAGGCGATCAACATCGGCGGCGGGGCCGATCTGGTGGTGAATGCGAATTACGGCGCGATGTCGACACCGCCGGTGCCGATGGGCGTGGGACCGTCCGCGGCCAATTCCAGCGTCAGGCTGATAAAGTAACGGGCGCTGCTGCGAGGCGTTCGGCGGGGAAGGCGATGCAGACCTGCGTGCCCCTGCCCGGCGTGCTTGCCAGTTGCAGCGCGCCGCCGTGCAATTCCATGAACTGTTTCGCCATGGGAAGGCCCAATCCGGCGCCATCATGCTTGCGCGAGAGCTTGCCATCGACCTGGCTGAAGCGTTCGAGCGCGCGGGGGATGTCTTCTTCGGCGATACCTATGCCGGTATCGCGCACCTCCAAGCACAGTTCCTCGCCGCGCAGGAAACCATGCACGCTCACCTCGCCGCCTTCCGGCGTGAAGCGCACGGCATTGGCGAGCAGGTTCACCAGCACCTGACGCACAAGCCTGCGATCCGCCGTGAGCTTCGGCAGGCGCGCGGCGATGTTCACGGCGAGCGAAAGTTTGCCGCCTTCGGCCTGCGGCTCGACCATGCGCAGCGCTTCGGCCACGACATCCGCGGGATCGAAGCTTTCTTCGTGCAGGGTCGCGCGGTCGGCATCCATGCGCGAGAGTTCGAGGATGTCGTTGATCATCGAGAGCAGATGGGCGCCGCTGTCGCGGATGTCCTGCGCATAGCGGCTGTAGCGTTCGTTGCCGATGGGGCCCAGCGCCTGCGAGGTGAGCATTTCGGCAAAGCCGATGATCGCGTTGAGCGGCGTGCGCAGTTCGTGATTGATGGCGGCGAGGAATTGCGATTTGGCTTCGCTGGCCTTGGTGGCATCGCGCGAGGCCTGCAGCAATTCGGAGGATGTGCGTTCGAGTTCGCGCTTGGTCATTTCCACTTCGCGCACGTGATCGAGCAATTGCCGTTCGGCGCGGTGGGCGCGATCGACGAAACGGATCTGGTAATTCAATAGCCGCCAGTTGATCGGCTTGACGATGAAGGACGAGGCGCCCTTTTCGAAGGCGCGATCGATGGCCACCACGTCTTCGCGCCCGGTGATGACGATGACGGGCAGGCGCGCGGTTGATTCATCACCTCTTAACGCATCGAGCACCTGGAAACCGTCGAGCCGCGGCATCTCCAGATCGAGCAGCACGAGGTCGCAACCCTGCGACCGGATATGTGTTAACGCCTCTTCACCATCGGCGGCCACGGAAACGCGGCCCTTTTCCGACGCCAGATGCACCTGGGCGAACTCGCGCAGGATCGGATCGTCATCGACGAACAGCAAATGCAGCGGTTCGTCGAGCACATAGAAGAACTCCCCGGCGTCCATGCCCAAATCTCCAATCCGGTCCGCACGTTAAGGGCAGGGTCATTAATCGGTGGTAACTCTGGAAGCGGCTGTTTTCGGGAACTTTCAGGGCGTGCAGGCGGAGCGTCGGACATCGCAGCGGCAGAACACGCTGAGACGCAAGCTTGTATGGCTTGTCGTCTGTTCCGTGGGCTTGGCGGCCGCACCCATCGCCGGCGTTTCGGCCTGGCGCGACGGTGCGCGCGAGGTGGCACTCGAGACCGCGCGATTGAATGCGGCAGCGCGCGTGGTGGCCTCCATCGCAAGCACTGCCGCCGCACATGACGACCGCATGGGCGCATTCCGCGCCATCCGCGCAATCGCGCAGATGAACGACGTCGTCTACGGACGCATCGAAGGCGCGAACGGCAAACTGCTGGTCGAAACGGGCGCGGGCGTGCGTCTCCAGGACGACGTGCACGCATCGGGCAACGCATCGTTCCTGACCGAACTGTTCAGCCAGACGTCGGAAGTGGCCGCACCCATCCGATTCGGCAATCGCGAGGTGGGGCGCGTGGTGCTGCTCGGCCAGACCGAAGGCATGTTCCAGCGCTTTCTTTCGAGCCTCGCCATCAGCCTTGGCGTGGCATTGCTCGCGATCCTTGCCGGGCTTGCCATCGCGTGGCGGTTGCAGGAACGCATTGTGCGGCCGCTGATGGCGCTGACCGGTTCGATGCGCCGCGTGCAGGAGACACACGATTACGGCCAGACCGTTTCGGTGGACGCCGATGGCGAAACGGCCTCGCTCGTCGCGGGCTTCAACCGCATGTTGGGCGAAATCCGTGCCCGCGATGCGCGCATCGCCGAACAGATGGCCGGGCTGGAAGACGAGGTGGCGGCGCGCACCGAAGAACTGGTGATCGCGAAGGACGTGGCCGTTTCCGCCAATCAGGCGAAATCGGATTTCCTTGCCACGATGAGCCATGAAATCCGCACGCCGATGAACGGCGTGATGGTGATGGCCGAAATGCTGGCGGCAGGGCAATTGCCTTCGCGCGAGCGGCGCTTTGCCGAGGTGATCGCCAAATCGGGTGCAAGTCTTCTCGCCATCATCAACGACATCCTCGATTTCTCGAAAATCGAGGCGGGCAAGCTTGAGCTTGAGACCGTGGCCGTCGACCTGAACGAAATCGTGGAAGACGTGCTGAGCCTTTTCTGGGACCGCGCGGCGAGCAAGGGATTGGACCTTGCCGGTTTCGTCGATCCCGCGACGCCGCATCTGGTGGCGGGCGATCCGGTGCGCTTGCGGCAGGTGATTTCCAACCTCGTCAACAACGCGATCAAATTCACCGAAGCCGGGGGCGTTCTGGTGGAAATCGCGCCGCAGGACGGCGCGCTGACCATCGCCGTGCGCGACACCGGCATCGGCATTCCGGCGGACAAGATCGATTCCGTGTTCGGCGCGTTCACCCAGGCCGATCAATCCACCACGCGGCGCTTCGGCGGCACGGGCCTTGGCCTTGCGATTTGCAAGAAGCTGGTCGACGCGATGGACGGCCGCTTCACCGTGACCAGCGAAGTGGGCAAGGGCTCGACCTTCGCCTTCTCGCTTCCCATGACAGTCATCGAAGCCGCCGAACCGTGGCCTGCGGCGCAGGCAGGTGCACGTGCCATTGTCGCGCATAACGGTATTCTGACCACGCAAAGCCTGCGCCGTTATCTCGAACATTCGGGCTACACGCTTGCCGATGACGGCGATGTCGCGATCGCCAACGCAGCGAATGTTGCCCGCGTGAGCGCAAGACAGATCGTGTGCCTGGCAAGCTATGGCGAATCCGAACCGCAGGAGCTTTTGCGGCGCGGCAAGGTGGCCGCGGTTTTGGTGCAGCCGGTCCGCAGGCGCGAAGTGACCGAAATTCTGCGCCAGCTTGAAGCCGGGCAACCGCTGCAGGCGGCAAATGCCGTTGAAGCCGCATCCGATCAGGCTTTGCCCAATTTCGCGGGCGCGCGCGTGCTGGTGGCCGATGACAGCGCGGTCAACCGCGAAGTCGCGATGGAGGCGCTGAGCCGTTTCGGCATCGAGGCCAAACTCGTCAATGACGGGTGCGAAGCGGTGGCAGCACTTGCCGAGCCATTCGACCTCGTGTTGATGGACGGCAGCATGCCGGAGATGGACGGCTTCGAAGCCGCGCGTGCCATTCGCAGCCGCGAATCCGAAGCGGGTGCCGCACGCACGCCGATCATTGCGCTGACCGCCCATGTGGTGGGCAACGCCGCGGATGCCTGGCGCGAAGCGGGCATGGACGGCGTACTGCACAAGCCATTCACGTTGAAGGCGTTGGGGGACGTTCTGGCGCGCTTCCTGAAGGAAGCCGCGCCGACGCGGACGCCGGTCCTTTCACCCCCACCGCAAACAGAAACCATGCAAGACCTTTCCAGCAATCCGCTGTTCGATGCCGAAACCATGGCGCAATTGCAGGCCTTTGCCGCCAACGGAAAAGCCGATTTCGTGGAACGCGTGCGCGGCCTTTATCGCGCCAATGCGCCCGGCTGCATCGACAAGCTGCGCGCGGCAGAAAGCGCGCAGGATGCGGCAATTGCCGCGCACGCGCTCAAATCCATGAGCTTCAACATCGGCGCGAAAGCGGTTTCGAACCTGTGCGCCGAGATGGAAACGGCGGCGCGCGACGGCGCAATGCCGCAAGCAGCGGAGATCGCCGAACTTGCCGCCACGCTCGACGCCACGCTTTCAGCCCTTGGCGGAGGTGCCGCAGCCGCACCGCACGTGCCGACACCTGTGGAAATCCTGCTGACCGACCTGCAACACGCGCTGGCCAATAACGAATTGTCGCTTGCCTATCACCCGCAATTCGATTCCGGCACGCGCACCGTCACCGGCTGCGAAGCGTTGATCCGCTGGGTGCATCCGACCAAGGGAACGATCGTGCCATCGGTCTTCATTCCGCTGGTGGAAGCAGCCGGCATGATTGGCCCCGTGACACAATGGGTCATCGAACGCATGATGATCGAAATGCGCGACACGCCCATCCCCGTCGCCGTGAACGCATCGGCCATCGATTTCGCAACCGACGATTTCGTGCCGAAGGTGAAAGCATTGCTCGACAAGCACGGCTTCGATCCAGCCAAGCTCGAAATCGAGATCACCGAAACCGCGCTGCTTGAGCGGCAGGACAAGGTGAAAGCCAATATGCACAAGCTGCGCGCATTGGGCGTGAAGCTGGCGCTGGATGATTTCGGCGCGGGCTATTCGAGCCTGCAGCATCTGCGCCGCTTCCCCTTCGACAAGCTCAAGATCGACCGCGAATTCATCACCGATTGCACGGCGGAGGTGCAATCGGCCACCGTCATCCACGCGGTGGCGAGCATCGGTCGCGCGCTCGGCATGAAAGTGGTGGCCGAAGGCGTGGAAACGGAGAACATCGCCCGCTTCCTGAAGATCGCGGGCGTTCATTCGCTGCAGGGCTATCTGTTCGGAAAGCCGGTAGGGCGCGACAAGCTGCTGGAACTGATATCGCCGCCGACAGTGCTTTCGGCCTGAGTTTCAGCGCGCGAGCGACACGCCCACCCGCACCATGCGCGGTGCATCGTAGGTGACGACGGGCGCGGGATTTGCGGCACTGGATGATGTGGCGACATCGGCATCGAACAGATTGTCGGCTGCGAGATAAAGCGAGACCTTGTCCGTCACCAGATAAGTGAGCCGCGCATCCACCGTGGTTGCGGCGGGAAGCGGCAAGGTGTTCTGGTCGTCGGAGAAACGTTTGCTTTCGTAGCGCAGATCGGCGGAAAGCACGACGCGCGGCAACGGCATCGCATCGAAACCGGCCGTCACCGTCCAACGCGGCGTCTGCGCGGGGCGCAGGCCGTTGACATGGGCATCGGTGAGATCGAAGGCGGCGCGCACGGATAGCGCTTCGCTCAGGCGGTATTTCGCATTGGCCTCGATACCGGGCGCATTGATGTCGCCCGCGTTCTGGCGTTGCAAGGTGTTGGGATTGTTGTTGAGGGTGACGTTGGCGATGGCCGCGTGAAGCTGGTTGAAGAAGATATCGCCATCCCATGAGAGATCGCCCCACACGCCGCCAGCGCCGATTTCCGCACCGTAATATTTTTCCGGCGTCAGATCGGGATTGGCCGAGGTGGTGACGTTGCCCACACGGAACGGACGATAGAGTTCGTTCAGGCTGGGCGCGCGGAAACCGGCATAGGCGGCACTGCGCAGATAGAAATTCTCCGACACATCGTAACGCACGCCGGCCCGCGCCGTCGGCACGATGCCGCTTTTCGACGGATACAATGTCGCCGTGGTGGCGTTCGTCGCGAACACGGTTTGGATCAGATGTCCGTCGCTGCTCGACCATCTGTCGGCGCGCACGCCCAGCGTGAGCAGCCAGTTGCCGATATGGCTTGCGCCTTCCGCGTAAATGCCTGCGACCGAAGTCTTGCCGCCGGAGACGCGGCCTTGCGTGAAAGCCTGCAACCCCTGCGACCAGGAAAACTGTTCGCGGGAATTGCCGCGGGCAAAACGCGCATCCGCACCCGTTTCCCAATCGAGCCAATCGAGCGAACCGCGCAACGCGGCGTTCACGCCCCAGCCGATGGCGGGCGTGGCGTATTGGTTGTTGGCGGGCGTGGCGACCGAACGATCCGCCGAAACCGAAGCAGACGAATTGAACAGATCGCTGGAGCGCAACCAGCCTTGCAAACGCCAGCCCGGATCGTCCTGACCTTGCGGGTGGGCGAGTGTGAGGCTGGTGGAAAGGCCGCTTGCTTCCGACGCGGTCACGCCGAGACCGGAATGGCGGGCTTCGTCATAAACGCCCACACGCGCGGAGAGCAACGTGTCGTCCAGTACGGTTGTTTGCGCGCGCAACGAGGCGCTGCGGGCGTTGAGCGTGACCGGTGTGTCGGCGGCGCCGCGTTGGGTTTCGTCGACGGGAATCCATCCGGCGGATGAATCGATGGCGCCGCTTGCAAAGACAGCGACGGGGCCGAGCGATACACCGCCCGCGGCTGCGGCATGTCCCGTTTCGCGTTCGCCCCAGGAGGCATCGCCTGCGAAGCCATCGCCCGTCTGTTCGTCGAGCGCGATCACGCCGGTGAGCGCGCCCGCGCCGTAGGGCCCTGCGCCCGCGCCGCGCACGACATTCGCACGCGCGATGTCTTCGGGCGGCAGCGAACTCCAGATCACCCAGCCGCCGAACGGATCGTTCTGCGGCACGCCATCCAACGTCACGAGCGCGCGGCCCGCTCCCGACGGCGCGATGGAGCGCAGCGAAACGCCCTGCACGGTTGGATTGGCGGACAGCGAGGAATTGCGCCGGAACAGCGAAAGCCCCGGCACTTGCGAAAGCGACGTGTCGAGCTGGCTGCTGGCGGAAAGATCGGCCGCATCGAGTGTGATGTTGGAGAATGCGTCGTTGCCGACGGGATCGGGCGGGGCTGCTGTCACCACCACCGTTTCCACATTGGCGGCGCGCGCAAGCGCGGGCAGCATCGAAAACACTGCCCCCAACAGGCCGGTGCGAAACGTCTTACAAAACGGCAATCAACCGATACCCAGCTCGCGTCTGGCGAATTCGCCGGCTGCTTTGTAATCGGCTTTTCCGTTGGGCGCACGCAAAGAAATGGTGCTGACGAAGACGCGTTTGGGCGCCTTGTAATCCGCGAGATGACTGCGCACGTGCTGGCGCAGCACGCTTTCGTCGAACGGTTGGCCGGGTGCTACATGCACCACCGCCGTCACCGCCTGGCCCCAGCGTTCGTCGGGCACGCCCACAACAAGCGCATCTTCGATGGCAGGGTGCGTTTTCAGCGCCTCTTCCACTTCTTCCGGGTAAACCTTTTCGCCCGCGGTGTTGATGCACACGCTGCCGCGGCCAAGCAACGTCAGCGTGCCGTCAGCTTCCACGCGGCACCAATCGCCCGGCATGGAATAGCGCACGCCGTCGATGGTGCGGAAGGTCTTGGCGGTTTTCTCCGGGTCTTTGTAATAGCCGAGCGGGATCGGCGGGCATTGCGCGATCATGCCGGTCTTGCCGGAGCCCGCTTCGACCGGCCGATCGCTTTCGTCGAACACTTTGCAGCGTTCGCCGATGGTGAATTTCGCGGTCTGGATTTCGCCGTCCTTCGTCATCTGCGAGGAGCCAAGGCCTACGCTTTCCGACGAACCGAAACTGTCCATCAGCACGATCTGCGGCATGTGGCGGATGAGGCCGCGTTTCACCTCCACGCTCCACATCACGCCCGACGACACCATGTTCACGACGCAAGAGAGATCGTATTTGCCGGGATGGGCGTCGAGCACCTGCAGCATCGGCTTGGCGAAGGCATCGCCCACAATGACGATGGTGGCGACGCGGTTCTTGTCCACCGCGTCCCACAATTCGACGGAATCGAAATGGCCGCCTTCCAGCGTGACCACGCAGCCGCCCGCAAGCATCGTTGCCATCGCCATCAACATGCCGGTGCCGTGCATCAGCGGGCAGGCGGGCAGAAGCCGCGCGCCGGGGCCCGTGAGCTTGATCGCTTCCATCAGCGCGTCCAGCGTTTCCGGCACGGGACCGAGCTTGCGCAGCGAGGTGAGATGGGTTTCGCGCAGATCGTTGTGCGTCCACATCACGCCTTTGGGCATGCCGGTGGTGCCGCCGGTGTAGATGAAGAATTCATCGTCCGGCGAACGCTTGAGTTTCAACGGCGAACCGTCGCCTTCGCGCGTTAGATCTTCGAAGCGTGCCGCGAACGGCGCGGGCGCGCCGTCCGTCACCTCCACGAAGGTTTGCACTTTGGTGAGGCGCGGACGGATTTCCTCGATGACGTCACGGAACTCTTCGCCATAGACCACCGTCTGCGCATCGGAATTGTCGAAGATGTAGAACACCTCGTCCGGCTTGTAGCGATAGTTGACGTTCACATGCGTCAGCCGCGCCTTGAAGCTGGCCGCCATCGTTTCGCAATATTCCGGGCGGTTGCGCATGTAGAACGCGACCTTGTCGCCCGGCTTGGCGCCGCGCTTGATCAGCGCGCGTGCAAGATTGTTGGAGCGTTTGGCCGCCTCGCCCCACGCAATGACGCGCTTTCCATGAATGAAGGCCGGTGCGTCCGGCGGCAGAACGGTTTCGATGGCTTCAAGAATGTCGCCGAAATTCCAAGGCATTTCCCAACCCGATGTTTTTGATGTCCGAGCCGCGACTTTCGCCTTGGCTCGACGGCAAAATCAACAGGTCGCGCCGTGAATAGAGAGAAAGCCGGTGATGCACCGCACCACCGGCTTCCAAAAGCATTCTTTACTGACATTACTCCCAGTAGTGGGGCGCCTTGTAGAAATCGTAGGTGCGCGTCCTGAGATCGCCTTCGTTTTTCGTCACGTCTTCTAGGCGGCTGGTGGGCGCCCGTTCCAATTCGGCCTGCGATACCGGCACAACGTAACCGTCCTTGTCGGGATTGTAGTCGAGCACCGACCAGGGGACCGGATGATATTTCTCGCCCATGCTGAGGATGCCGCCGAATCCGATCACGGCGAACATGATGTTGTTGGACATCTTGTCGAGCACGACGTCTTCGACATGGCCGATCTTTTCGCCGGAGGTGTTGTAAACCGTGGTTCCCTTCACTTTGGAAGAAAGAATCGCACGGGTGTGTCCGCTTGGTGTGGGCATGAAGTGCACTCCCATTTGATTACGCAGTGAGAACCGCTGAAGGCCGCGATTGTTCCGACAAATCAGGCGCGTTCGAGCATCTTCTCCAGCGTTTGCAACTCGTCGGCCTCGCGTGCGGGCTTGTCCCAGCGCAACCGGCTGATGCGCGGGAACCGCATGGCAACGCCGGATTTGTGGCGCGTGGAACGCTGCAACCCTTCGAAAGCAACTTCCATGACGAGCCCGAAATCCTTGTCCGCGCGCACGGAACGCACAGGCCCGAAGCGTTCCACCGTGTTGTCGCGCACGAATTTGTCGATCTGGCGAAGTTCCTCGTCGGTGAAACCGAAATAGGCCTTGCCCACCGGCGTCAGCATCCGCTTGCCGTCTTCATCCTCGCGCCAGACGCCGAAAGTGTAATCGGAATAGAAGCTCGACCGCTTGCCGTGGCCGCGCTGGGCATACATCAGCACGGCATCGATCAGGAACGGATCGCGCTTCCATTTGAACCACGGCCCTTTCGGACGGCCCGCTTCGTAAATCGAATCCCAGCGTTTGAGCATCAATCCTTCGGCGGCCTGCGCATCGCCATCCGGCGGATCGGCGCGTAGCCCGCGCAATTCCTCCCAGCTTTCGAACGGCTGCAACGGGGAAAGGTCGATGCGCGGCGAATGCGCCTTCGCCACGAATTGTTCGAGCCGCGCGCGGCGCTGGCGGAATGGCAGGTGACGCAAATCTTCCGCGCCATCGAGCAACAGATCGTAGGCGCGGATGGAGGCGGGGAACTTTGCCATCAGCTTTACATCGGTGGTCTTGCGGTTGAGCCGCTGCTGCAGATCGCCGAAAGGCGCGATATGGCCATCACGCATCACCAGCAATTCGCCATCGATCACGCCTTCGAAATTCATGGCGTTCAACACATCGGGAAATGTGTGGGAAATGTCGTCGGCGGTTCGTGTGTAAAGCCGCTTGACGCCGCGCTCGTTCACCGCCTGCACGCGGATGCCGTCCCATTTCCACTCGGCGGCGTAATCGCCCGCCTCCAACTTGGCGAAATCCGTTTCCTCATCCACCGCTTGCGCCAGCATGACGGGGCGGAAACGGCCTGGCGCATCGGGAGACGGTTTTTCGCTGCGCTTCTCGAGCCATGCGAACAGATCTTCATAAGGCGGGGATTGCGTGTGCCAGACTTCCTCGACCTCGCCCACATCGACGCCGCCCATATCGGCGGCGGCCTGTTTGGCAAGGCGCGCCGAAACACCGACACGCAATCCACCCGTCATCAGTTTGAGCAAGGCCCAGCGCTCGTTCACGTCCAGCGCATCGAGCCAGCCTTCGAGAAGCGATTGCACCTGGGAACGCGAGACAATGCGCAATGCCTCGATCACCTCGGAAAATTCCGGTTCGCGATTGGCGCCGTGCCGCTGAGGCCAGATGAGCGCCACGGTTTCGGCCAGATCGCCCACATAGTCATAAGAAAGGCGAAACAGTTCGGGATCGCAGCGTTCTTCGATCGCCTTGCGAATAAAGGCGGGTTTGGCCGCCGAAAACGACAGTGCGCCGGTAAGAGCGGCCAGCGCCCAGCCGCGTTCGGGATCTGGCGCTTCCTTCAGATAGTCGCGCACCAGCACGAGCTTGGCGTTGCGCGAGGGCGTGAACGACAGGCGATCCAGAAGGCGGGCAAAGGCGCGCATCACTCTTCTTCTTCGTCGTCGTAACCCACCAGCGACAGCGCACGCGCCTTCACGCCTTCGAGGTGAGACCAGCGCAACAACGCTTCTTCTTCGCCATGCGTCACCCACAACTCGCCGGGGTTTACTTCTTTTATTGTGGTGGTGAGTTCGTCCCAATCGGCGTGATCGGAAATCACCAGCGGCAATTCCACCCCGCGCTGGCGGGCGCGCGCCCGCACGCGCATCCAGCCCGAAGCGAACGCCGCCAGCGGATCGGGGAACCGCGCGGACCAGCGGTCGGCCGCCGCACTGGGCGGTGCGATGACGATGGCGCCCGTGAAGTCCTTCTTGCGTTCGGTGGTTGCGGGTGCGAGCGGACCGAGCGCTATACCGAACGATTCATAAAGCTCGTTCAACCTTTGCAGCGCGCCGTGAATATAGATGGTGTCGGCATATCCTGCTTCCCGCAGCAGGCAGACGATGCGTTGCGCCTTGCCCAGCGCATACGCGCCGACGAGATGCGTGCGGCCCGGAAACTGCGCCACCGATTTCAGCAGTTTGGCGATTTCTTCTTTGTCGTCGGGATGGCGAAATACCGGCAGGCCGAACGTCGCTTCCGACACGAACACGTCGCACGGCACCGGCACGAAAGCGGGACAGGTGGGATCGCGCCTGCGTTTGTAATCGCCGGAGACGACGATTCTGCAATCCTTCCACCGCACGGCAGCCTGCGCCGAACCCAGAATGTGGCCCGCGGGATGGAGCACGATCTCCACACCCTTGTGTTCGATCGGCGTGCCATAGGCGATGGCCTGCGTTTCGCCCGCAAAGCCCCCGCCATAGCGCGCTTCCATGATGGCAAGCGTTTCCGCCGTGGCCAGCACCGCGCCATGGCCGGCGCGGGCGTGATCGGAATGGCCGTGGGTGATGACGGCGCGCGCCACCGGCCGCACGGGATCGACATAGAAATCGCCCGGCGGGCAATAGAGCCCTGCGGGCGAGGGGCAGAGCAGCGTTTCGGGCTTGATCATGCTTCCAATATGGCGGTTCGAGCGGCCTTCCCCAAGGCGAACGCGCGGGCGCTTGATCGGGATGCAACTGGCCTGTTTACATGCCCGCCAAGGGGCAGCCGGATGCAACCAGACGACACGCGCGACAGCAAAGGGCCGCCCCGGCCCCGCGCCGCCTTGCGCTTTGGCATCAGCGGCCACCGCACCCTGGCCGAGACCGACGCCAGCCGCATTCACACCACCCTCGTCGCGCTGTTCCGCGACGCACAGGCGGCCTTGCAGCATTTGAGCGCGAGCCGCCGCGAGTTGTTCGCGGGCGATGCGCAAGGCCGCCTGATCACGCCCTTGGCGGAAGGATCGGACCGCATCGCCGCCGAAGCCGCCCTTGCCGCCGGTTTCGCGCTCGATTGCCCCCTGCCCTTTGCGCGCGAACTCTACGAACACGATTTCAAGACCGAAGCCTCGCGCAAAGCCTTTCACGATCTGATCGGCAAGGCCTGCAACGTGTTCGAGCTGGAAGAGGTGCGCGGGGTGGACGACAACCGCGCCTATGAAGCCGTGGGCCTGATGACGCTTCGCCAATGCGACATCCTGGTGACGGTGTGGAACGGCAAGCCCGCGGAAGGGCGCGGCGGCACGGCGGAGATCATTTCGCGCGCCATCGATTCCAACATTCCCATCATCTGGATTCATTCCGAAAAGGGCGTACCGCCAAAACTTTTGCGCACCGATCCCATGGGGTCGCGCGATCCGGCGCAGATTCCGGCGGACGATCTGACAGGCGATGCCTTCCATGCGCTGTTGCGCACGATGGTGCTGCCGCCACCCGACCCCGAACGGCGCGTTTCGCGCCCGCCTTCGAAACGGCTGGCCGATTATTGCAGCGAAAGACAGGTCAGCTTCACGCTCACCATCTTCTATGCGCTGTTACAGGCGGTGCTGCTGGTGCGCCGGCCGCGCGTGAGCGATTTCCGCGTGCCCGATTTCATCGCCGCAACGTCCGGGCAATGGCAGACCTATTGGCGTTTGCTGCCGCCGATTTCCGCACCGGCGCGCGACAAGCTTTCGGGCGTTCTGGAGCCCGCTTTTGCCTGGGCGGACGGGCTCGCTTCTTATTACGTGCGCATCTATCGCAGTTCCTATGTGCTCAGCTTCCTGCTGGCGGCGAGTGCGGTGTTCGTTTCGCTGCTGGGCCTGTGGCAGGTGATGGAGCATGGCTGGCTGGTTCTGATCGAACTCGTCATCATGGGCACGATCATCGCCATCGTTTCGGCGGCCGGGTTCTTCAACTGGCATGAACGCTGGATCGACTATCGCCATCTGGCGGAGATTTTGCGGCACATCCGCGTGCTCATGCTGACGGGATCGAGCACTCTGGAAATACGGCAGACGACGCATTCGGATACGGACGCGCGAGATTCCGGCGTCGCCTGGGTGGGTTGGTACTATCGCGCCATCGTGCGCGAGGTGGGCATGGTGGGAGCGCGCGCCGACGCGCAATATGCGCGTGATGTGGCCGACCTGGTGCGGAAAACGGAACTGGCGGAGCAGATCGGTTATCACAAAGGTTCGGAAGGCGTTTCCCACAAGCTCGATCACCGGCTCGACCGGCTGGGCCTGACTTTGTTTGGCGCCACCGCCGCACTCTGCGCGGCGTTTTGTGCGGCCTATTTCTTTTTCGGCTGGGACATCGACAAAAACGCCAGGATCGAAACCTTCTTCACCGCCTTGCTGCCGGCGTTGGGCGCGGCGGTTTACGGCATTCGCGTGCAGGGCGAGTTCGGCCGCATCGCGCGGCGCGCGCGCAACATGGACGAACAGCTTTCGCAAATCTCCGCCACGCTCGAAAACGAATCGGTGAAAGGCACACTGACGCTTTCGCGCGTCTCCTTCCTCACCGAAGCGGCTGCGCACGCCATGGCGTCGGACGTGACCGACTGGCGCTTCGTGTTCCGCGAAAAACCGCTCACCCTACCGGCCTGATCCCATGAACGCATCCATGTTCCGCTCCCGAGACTGGTTCATCATCGGCCCGCTTGTCGCCTTTGGCCTGGCGCTTGGTTTCTGGGGTTTCGAAATCTGCGCGGCGCAATGCCAGGTGGGGTCGCCGCTAAGCGCATTTTTCAAGGCGTTTGGCCTGATCAAGGCCACGGGAAATTTCACGCTCGGCAAGGATCCGTGGCAGCTCGTCACCGCGCAATTCCTGGTGCCGCTGTCATTCCTTGCGGGCGGTGTGAAGCTGGTGCTGCAGAATTTGCGCCGCGACATGCGCGTGGCGCTGGCGCGGCGACAGCGCGGCCACGTGATCGTCTGCGGGCTGGGCGACACAGGGCGGCAGGTGATGGAAGGCCTGCGCAACGACAAGCAGCGCGTGGTCGCCATCACGCTCGACAGCGACGGGCCCAATGCGCTGGCCGCCGAAGCGCGCGGTGTGGCGGTGCTGAAAGGCGACGCCGTACAGCCCAACATGCTCAAGCTGGCGGGCCTGGCGCACGCGCGCGCACTTGTCATCGCCACCGGATCGGACGGCACGAATATCGAGATCGGGCTGCGCGCGCGCGAATTCCGCGACACGCTGACGGGCAATCGCGACAGCATCACCATCCTGCCCGAACTTTCCAGCGAATGGCTTTATGACGAGGTGCTGACGCATCGCGCGGCCACGCTTGGCTCGCAGGCGGCGGAATTCCGCCTGTTCAATCTCAATGCCGATGCCGCCCGGCTTTTGCTGCGCGCACCGGCTTTCCGCGCGCGCCCGGACGAACCCGTGACGCCCTATCTGGCGATTGCCGGTTTCGGGCAGATGGCATCGGAATTCCTCTTGCAGGCCGCGCGCAGCAACTACGCATTGCCCGGTCAACGGCTTTCGATCGGCGTCCTCGACAAGCGCGGCGAAGAAAGCCTGACGACGTTCAGGACGCGCTTCCCCGAACTGGCCGCGATGCTGGAGATTTCGTGCACGCCCTGTTCGTTTATCGCGGGCGATGCGAGTGCGACGGCCGCCATCGAAAAGGTTCTGGATCATCCGAACCTGCGTGCGGCCATCGTGACCTTGAAAGAAGACGATGCCGCGCTTCACACCGCCATCGAGATGCGCAAATGCCTCGACCGCAGCGGGCGCTATGGCGTGCCGGTGTTCGTGCGTCTGCGTCAGCAGGAGAGGCTGGGCGTGTTCATGGAGCGCATCGAAAGCGATTCCCTTTTGCCCAACCGCCTTTCGCCGTTCGGCAGTCTTGCCGATCTCGCCCATCCCGACCGGCTGTTCGGGCAATCGCTGGATACGTTGGCGCGCGCTGCTCACGAAATGTATCTGAAGGATGCGCCGCCCGGTCAGGCATCCAGCGTTGCGTGGGACCGCTTGCCGGAACGCTTCAAGCAATCCAACCGCGCCTTCACCGATCACATCCAGACCAAGCTCAACGCGCTGGGCATGCGGCTTGTACCGTTGAAAGGCGAACGGATTGCCTTCACCGAAGCCGAAATCGAGAAGCTGGCGGAGATGGAGCATTACCGCTGGTCCATCGCGCAGCGTGCGGCGGGCTGGCGTCACGGCACGTTGCGCAACGATTATCTGCGCCAGCACCCGCTCTTGGTGGATTGGGAAGCACTGCCGGAAAGCGCGAAGGCCGGAAATCGCGATATGGTGCGCGGCATCCCCGCGATTGCCGAACTGGCCGGGCACTCTATCCGCCGCGACCGGATCTTGACGGCCGACGGCGGCACCATGGCAAAGCTCGATGCGCTGGCGCCAGGCGAACACGCGGTGATCCTGGCCGACGGCCGCGATGCCGCCGCCTGGGACATAGCCCAAATGGGACGCGACAAATGCGGCGCCACCATCCGCGTGATCTGGCGCGAAGGCACCCCGCCCCCGGTCATCCCCGGCGGCGGCACGGCGGGTGCCGTGGAAGGCTGGATCGGCGAAGCGGAGTTGGCGCGGCTTTCCGCCTAGCTTGCCGAAAGTCAGCGCCACTTTTAACGTGGCACGCGTTGGGGCGGGGCATTCATGGCGCACGACGTTTTCATTTCCTATTCGTCGAAGGACAAACCGACGGCGGACGCAACCTGCGCCGTGCTCGAACAGCGCGGAATTCGCTGCTGGATGGCGCCGCGCGACATCACGCCAGGCGCGGACTGGGGCGAATCCATCGTCGAGGCGATCCATTCCAGCGGAGCGCTGGTGTTGTTGTTCTCGCAGAACGCCAATCTCTCGCCGCAGATCAAGCGCGAGGTGGAGCGCGCGGTGAACAAGGGATTGCCGGTCATCCCCTTGCGCATCGAAAACGTGATGCCGGCGAAATCTCTGGAATACTTTCTCTCCACGCCCCACTGGCTGGACGCGTTTACCCCGCCGCTGGAACAACATCTGAATTATCTGGCCGACGTCATTCGCCACATCCTCGACGGCCAGCCCGCACCGGAACCGCCCAAGCCGGTGCCCGGCCCGCTCGATGGTATCGACCGGCGCGTGCTGATCGGTGGCGGCATTGGCGGTGCTGCAATACTTGGTGGATTGGGCTGGCTTCTGCTGGGCCCAACGACACCACCCACCTTCGTCGGCAAGTGGAAGATGGAGAAGGCAGCACCCGACATGGATGGGCCGAGCCCGTTCGGCGCGTTTTCCATCAGCACATTCTTTCGCGCCGCGATTCAGGGCGACAAGCTGGACGGCAGTCTGGAGGTCGACGATCTCGGCCAGTTCAAATATGCATGGAGCGCGGAAGATCGCGGCACGATTAGAGCAACCGGGCCAAGCAGCTTTCAGATCACTTCCGACATCACGCACCAGTCGACGGATTTCACTTATATCGTGAGCAATGCGGCAACTTTCGGCCCCTATGCGCCAACGCTCGGCGGCAAGACGACGGATGGTTCGATTGCGCTTGCGGGATCGGCCGGCGCGCAATCGGTGTTGGTCGGCAATCCGAGCGGCGCCGCGCCCAACAGCCCGCTCTCCCGCGTGATCGGCCATTGGTACACCGACACACCCGCCAACGCTGCCATCGGCGCGGTGAAGACCTCGCTCGACATCACGGCGGACGGCCACTACCGCTATTGGTTCCAGATCGCCGAATCCGGCTTATGGCAGGCCGCCGACGGCAAATGGACCCGGACGCCGTCGGGAAGCGTTCCCGTATCGGGGACATACAAGTTCGACGGTCACGACCGTGTGACCTGCGCATCCAGCGTGGGCAGCACGGTGTGGAAGCGGATCGACTGACGCTTTATCGCGTGACATTCCCCGCGAAACACCGTCAAATGCAATTGTGACGGGGCGATTTTAACGGAAGCGAGACTTCATGTCCGTTCGCCCACGGCTGCGTGCACTTGAAACGGCCGTACCGCCTTATATTCTCGATCAAAAAGATGTTGCCGTGCGTGCCGCGAACCTTTTTCGCAACCGCAAGGATATGGATCGGCTGATGCCGGTCTTTGCAAACACCGGCATCGAGCAACGCTATTCCTGCGTGCCCATCGACTGGTATGCCGAACCGCATGGCTGGAAGGAGCGCACACAACTTTACATCGACCATTCGCTGGCGCTGTTTGAGACCATAACCGAAGCCTGCCTGAAATCTTCAAGGCTTCGCCGCGACGAAATCGACGCCATCGTGACGGTTTCCACCACCGGCATTGCGACACCCAGCCTCGATGCCTTGCTTGTCGAGCGCATGGGATTACGCCGCGATATCGTGCGCCTGCCGATCTTCGGGCTGGGCTGCGCGGGAAGCGTGCTCGGCATGGCGCGCGCGGCGGCAATCGCCAAAACGATGCCAGGCGCGAATGTGTTGTTTCTGGTGGTCGAACTGTGCGCGCTCACCTTCCGCAAGGATGACACGAGCAAGAGCAACATCGTGGCGACCGCTTTGTTCGGCGACGGGGCGGCGGGCGCGATCCTTTCCACGAAAGGCGACGGACCGGAAATCGGCGCCACCGGCGAATACACCTGGGCCGATTCGCTCGACGTCATGGGATGGGAGATCGAGGAAGACGGGCTGAAGGCGCGTTTCGCCACCTCCATTCCCGGTCTCGTCGCCAACGACTTCCGCAAGGTGGCCAACGAATTCGCCCGCAAGAACGACATCGACCTGAAGGACATCGACGCCTTTGCCTGCCATCCCGGCGGCGCGAAAGTTCTGGACGCGCTGGAAGATGCGCTCTCGCTGGAACGCGGCGCGTTGGACGAAAGCCGCACCGTGTTGCGCGATTACGGAAACATGTCGGCGGCAACGGCGATGTTCGTTCTCAAGCGCATGGAAACACGCAACCCGAAAGAGCGCCGTCTGATGACAGCACTGGGCCCTGGTTTTTCCTGCGGCTTCGTGATGCTGGAAGGTCGATGATCTGGGCTTATATCATCATCGTCCTTGTGGCGCTGCAGCGGCTGGCCGAACTTCCCTATTCGGCACGCAATACGAAAAGGCTGCTCGCCAGCGGCGCGATGGAATATGGCCGCAAGCATTATCCGTTGTTCGTGGTGCTGCATGCGACCTGGCTTCTGGCCATCGTCGTCTTCCTGCCGCCCCGCGCACCGATTTATCTTCTTCCGCTGATTGGCTACGCCGCACTCGAGATCCTGCGCATTTGGGTGGTGCTGTCGCTCGGTTCCTATTGGACGACGCGCGTCATTTCGATGCCCAAGGCGCCGCTGGTGCGGAAGGGGCCATACCGTTTCCTGCGGCATCCCAATTACTGGATCGTCGTGGGTGAGGTGGCGCTTCTGCCGCTGGTGTTCGGCGAAGTGGCGGTATCGGCGATCTTCTCCCTTTTGAACGCGGCGCTGTTGTTTTGGCGCATCCGGGTGGAGAATGCGGCGCTGGCAGACCGGAGGATGGCCGCCATTTGAAACCGGGGGACATGCCGACCAAAGCCGCATCCGCCGACGAGCCCGTATCCTTCACGACGTGGCTTGGCTTCACCGCCATGTGCGTGGGCATGTTCATGGCGATCCTGGACATTCAAGTGGTGGCGAGTTCGCTGCCCGCGATGTCGGAAGCGCTCGACATTCCAGAAGACCAGCTTTCCTGGATCCAGACGAGCTATCTGATCGCCGAGATCATCGCCATTCCGCTGACCGGCTTTCTCACCCGCGCCGTCAGCGTGCGCTGGCTGTTTGCGGCCTCGACCTTCGCCTTCACGATCGCCAGCATCGGTTGCGCGTTGAGCGACAATTTTGCGGAATTGATCCTGCTGCGCACGATACAGGGTTTTTGCGGTGGCGCGCTGATCCCCACCGTTTTCACCACGATCTTCGTGCTGTTCGAAGGAAAGCGCGAAGCATTGGCCACAACGGTTGCCGGCAGTTTCGCGATGATCGCGCCGACGCTTGGGCCGGCGTTGGGCGGCTGGTTGACCGAGACCTATTCGTGGCATGCGATTTTTCTGATCAACGTGGTTCCCGGCCTCATCGTCACCGCCATCGTTGCGGCAATCGTGCGCGTGGGCGCGCCGGATTGGAAATTGCTCAAACGCATCGATTTCGTGACGGTGATTTTGGCGGCGATTTTCCTTGCCAGCCTCGAACTCGCGCTCAAGGAAGGGCCGAAGCGGCATTGGAGCGGCGCTTATGTCTGGACGTTGCTCGCGATCTGCGCCATCTCCTGCGCCGCAACAATCCAGCAATGCCTCGCGCGGAAAGAACCGTTCGTCAACCTGCGCCGTTTTCGCGATTTGTCGTTCACCTGCGGCTGCATCTTGAGTTTCGTGCTGGGCTTCGGGCTTTTCACCGCCACCTATATGACGCCAGTTTTCCTGGGTTTCGTGCGCGGGCACGACGCCCTCGAGATCGGCAAGATCATGATCGTGGCGGGTGCTGCCCAGCTTCTGGCGGCCCCGCTTGCCGCCTTTCTCGAAACGCGCATCGACGCGCGCAAGCTGGCGTTCGCGGGTTACGCGGTGTTCGCGGCGGGGCTGATCGTCAACGGGTTCGAACATCCGCGCTGGGATTTCGACGAATTCCTGCTGCCGCAAATATTGCGCGGCGTGGCGATCATGTTCTGCCTGTTGCCTTCCACGCGGCTGGCGCTGGATGGTTGGCCGCGCGACCAGCTTTCGGATGCGAGCGCGCTGTTCAACCTGATGCGCAATCTGGGCGGGGCAATCGGCATCGCGCTGGTGGACACGGTGCTGGAACAACGCACCGAGGGCCATGTGAATGCGATCGTGAAACAGCTTCAGGCCGGTCACCGCGCGACGGCGCAGTATGTCGGCCTTCCATTGCGCTATTTCCACGAGAAGACGCTTGCGCCGGTGGACGAATTCACCAAATCGCTGATCGAACCGTTGGTGAAGAAGGCGGGTATCACGATGTCGTTCAACGAAGCATGGTTGATGATCGGCGCGTTGTTCGTGCTGTCGCTGCCGGCACTGTTTCTCGCCACGCGCGAACGGCCCAAGCGCAGCTAACTTCCCACAACAATGACCGCGCCTTTCCACTTCTCCATGAGCGCGCCCACTGTTTTGCCGTAATAGAGCAGATCGCCCACGCGTTTGCTCGCGCCGATCACGATAAGGCTGGCTTTCATTTTCTTGGCCTCTTCGAAGATCGCTTCTTCCGGCGACCCCTCCAGATGAATGGCCGGACGTATGGCGTGACCGTGACGTTTGGCGAGCGCCTTGACGTCTTCCAATATCGCTTTTTCCGCCTTGCGCGTGGCGGTGGTGCGGTTCTTCCTCCCTCGTCGTTCGGCCTTGCGTTCCGCAACGAGCAGCGCTGTGATCTGCGTGTCTTGCGCCGATGCGATGGACAATGCCATTTCCAGCCCGCGACGGGAAACTTCGGTGCCGTTGACGGGCACGAGGATGTTGTAGCCGGGCTGTTCGGCGGCATCTTCATAATCGCCCGCCATCACAAGGCCCATCGGCCCGTCGAAGCCGGAGACGGCGCGGCTCAGATCGGTCGTGAACGCACCCTTTCCGTCGCGCATCTTGTCGATGCCGACGAAGAGGAAATCGTAGCCTTTCTTCGCTTCGTCGCTCACCGCTTCTTCCGGCTTTTCCGCCGCGCGTTTGGTGATGTCCACTTTTCTCGGCCTGTCGTCGCCCTTTTCGGTTTCGGCAACTTCGCTGGATTGCTTGGCGGCCGTTTTCACCACGCGCTCGAAATCGATATGGCCGAAATCCTTGCCTTCCTTCTTGTCGATCTCCAGCAGCGTGAGCGGCATGCCGCGCTGGCCCGCGACGAAGCCTGCGATATGGGTGGCGAATTTTCCGTTCAGGCTGTCATCCACCGCCGCCAGCAAACGCTCGAACCGGCTGACGAAACCTTTTTCGTCGATCTCCTCTTTCTCGAGCCGTTCCTGTTCTTCTTTTTCCGGCGGCAGGCGCAGCAGCGCCCAGCGCAGCATCGGCGGCATGGCAGAGGTGGTGATGACGGCCATGGTGACGATCATGGTGAAGAGATTTTGCGTCAGAACGCCCATCGAAAGCCCGATGGTGGCAACGATCACCTCGGTCGCGCCGCGCGCATTCATGCCGCAACCAATGGCGAACGCTTCGCGGCGGTTCAGCCCCGCCAGTTCCGCGCCCAGGAACGCGCCGGTGAATTTGCCGACGCTGGCGATGACGACGAGGCCCAGCGTGTACAGCGCAAGCGTGGGATCTTTCAGGATGGTGAGATCGGCGGACAATCCCGAAAGACCGAAGAACACCGGCATGAACAACGCCACGATCAGCCCCCGCACCTGTTGCTGGATGTGTTCGGTGAGGATCGGCGATTCTCCCACCAGCACGCCGGCGACGAACGCGCCCAGAACCGTGTGCACCCCGATGAGATCGGTGATGACGGCCATCGTGCCCATCACGATGAGGATGGCGCTGACCACCGCATATTCGCTTTGGAACGTGTCGTTGACCCAGCGGATCAGTTTGAAGACGAACGTGCGGCCGACGGTGAAGCTGAAGCCCAGGAACAGCACCACGCCGATCACCGTTTTGGCGAGCGAGCCCAGCGCGATACCGCCCGCAGTCGCGATGCCGAGCGTCACCGCGATGATGATCCACCCCAGCGAATCCTCCATGATCGCGGCGGCGACGATGATCTGGCCCAGATTGCGGCGCATGAAATTCATCTCGCGGATCACCATCGCCACGATCTTGATCGAGGAGATGGAAAGCGCGGTACCGAGGAACAGCGCCGCCACCACGCGGTGCGTGGGATCGGGCAACATCGACTCGGGAAGAAATTCGCCCAGCGCAAAACCGCAGGCGAACGGCACGGCCACGCCGAACGCAGTGATGACGAAGGATTTGCCGCCGACTTTTCGCGCAAGCGCCAGATCGGTTTCCATACCGGTAAGCAGGAGCAGCATGAGAATGCCCAGCTGCGACACCGCCGCGATCATGCTTTTCTGCTCGACGGTGTGGGGAAAGAGGAAAGCCTGCCCTTCCGGCCAGATCCAGCCGAACAGAGACGGCCCCAATATCAGGCCCGCCAGCAACTGCCCCACCACGGCGGGCTGGCCGATGCGCTGCATGAACTCGCCAAGCAGCCGCCCGACCAGAATGAGCACGACGATCTGCGCGATGAACAGCACTTCTGCGGTGCCGCCCAGCACCGTGCCGCCGGTGGCGGCCAACGCAAAGGTGGGCACGCTGGCGAAGGCGCACGCCGCCACGGCCGTCCTGAACAGCTTCGTCTTCAACGCGTTGTCCGTATGGGGTATCGATACGAGAACGTGCCGGGTTCCATCGGGTTCCGGCAGAAAAACGGAGCATCGATATGAACGTCTTCGCGATTTGCGGCAGCCTGAGGAAAGAATCGTTCAACCTCAAAACCCTTCATGCGGCAGTCGAAATCGCGCCCAAAACCATGACGTTCGACGTCTACGACCGGCTGGCCGACGTTCCGCCCTATAACGAAGACGTGCGCGAAAAAGGCTATCCGCCGGTGGTGGAGGATTTGCGGGCGCGCATCAAAAAGGCCGATGCGCTGTTGTTCGTGACGCCGGAATACAATTTCTCCGTTCCCGGCGTGCTGAAGAACGCCATCGACTGGGCCTCACGCCCGCCGGATCAACCGTTCAGCGGCAAGCCCGCCGCGATCATGAGTGCCAGCCCATCCATGCTGGGCGGAGGGCGCGCGCAATATCATCTGCGTCAGATGTTCGTGTTCCTGAACATTTTTGCCGTGAACCAGCCCGAAGTGATAATCCCCGCCGCACAGCAGAAATTCGATGCGAACGGCAAACTCACCGACGAAACGGCGAAGAAATTCATGGGGCAACTGCTGGTCAATCTCCAAAACTGGGCGAATCAGGTGAACGCTTAAGCCGCGTTGACCACACATTCCGCTTCGGCCACCGGCTGTTGCGGCAACGCGATCACTTGCGCCGTCGGCCGCGCGCTGATGCGCGCTTCGATCCACCGCGTCATGCGCTCCAGCACCAGGTTGTGGTTCTGCCAGTGGAACAGAAGATGGGGCGCGCCATCGAACAGCGCCCATTCCTTCTTTCCCGCAAGCCTCTGGTGCATCGCCCAGATGCAGGCCTGCCGCAGGATGTCGTCGCGCGAACCCATCATGGTGAGCACGGGCAATTTCACCTTGTCCGCTTTCTCGACCGAGCTGCGCGCGAGTTTCACGAGGCCGAACAACATGTCGGGGCGGACACCGCGCAGGATCAGCGGATCGAACAACAGGTGAAGGGCAGCCGCGGGCGTCAGATCCTTGCCGCTGAGGCGTTCGATCACGATCTCCCATTCCGGCGCGATGTAATTGATGCCGCGGGCCAGCCAGCTTGCGAACAGCCGCCAGAAGGTGGAGGCGAGCGCGCCGGGTGCGGCCAGGACCAATCCATCGACCTTGATGTTCTCGCGCACCACGGCTTGCACGGCCATGGCGCCGCCCATGCTTTCGCCCACGACGAAAACGGGAATATCGCCCACGCGCTGGCGCAGCATTTCCAATGCTTCGGCCACGTCCTTGGCCATGCGTTTCTTGCCGCGCCAACGGCCGCGCTTTTCGTTGCCGCCGAAGCCGCGTTGATCGTAGGCGAGAATGGAAAAACCGCGGCGCGTCAGCTTGGGCGCCACTTCGTCGAACGCGCCCGAATAATCGCAAGCGCCGTGCAGCATCAACAGTGCGGCGCGCGCTTCACCGCGCGCCGGCCAGAAACGATAGGGCAATCGCGCGCCGTCGGATGCGGCCATCTTTCCGCAAAGAACGTGACTATCGAGGGCGGCGAGCGACCAGCGTTGATCGCGGATGCGCGCTTTCCAGGGTGTGAACCTGCGAAATGCCAGCCTAAATGTGCCGGCCATGACTTTCCCCGTGTCTCATTGCCGAATCAACGTGCGGACCCAATTATAGTTCCGGCCGCGCGAAAACGGCTGCGCAACGAACTCGCGCAGCCGTTTCAACCACTTACCAAACATTCAGTGGCGGGCTTTCGCCTTGCCCTTTTCTTCGGCGTCCTTCAGCTCTTTGCCTTCCGGGCCTTCGAGGGCCTTTTCGGCGTCTTTCGCATATTTCGGAATGTCGGACTTCTTTTCCGAAATGAATTTTTCCGTGCGCTTGTCGTAATCGCGCGAGGCGGCGTAGTTGCCTTCGCCGTGGATCTTGTCTTGCGACAAACGCTTTTTGCTGTCGGCCATAAGAACCTCCTTACGGTCCGGTGACGCTGCGCGCGGCCGCAAGGCCCATGATCAGCAGCACCACAAAGATCGCCAGGAAGATAAAGAACAGGAATTTTGCGATCGCGATGGACGCGCCCGCAACGCTGGTGAATCCCAGCACGCCGGCGACCAGACCGATCACCAGAAAAACCAATGCCCATCTCAACATGGATACCTCCATCCGTTCACCGCCGAGGGAACGCGAGCATCAGCGGGAAGTTCCGGCATCGGCTTCAGGAACCTTTTGCGCCCGTCCCCTGTTAACTTGCCGTCTTGGCTAAAACCGGGGATTTCCAATGTCGCTGCTACTTCTGATTATCATTGTCGTTCTGGTGCTCGGCGCGCTGCCGGCATGGCCTTACAGCCGTGGTTGGGGCTATGGTCCCTCCGGCGGTTTGGGGCTGATACTCGTGATCATCCTCATTCTCGTCTTGATGGGCCGCATCTAGCGAGAGGGCCTTGAATGGCCAGGCTTTCCGATTACCACGCCAAGCGCGATTTCGGACGCACGTCCGAACCGCGCGGGCGCATCGGAAAGTCGAAATCGCATCGTTTCGTGATCCAGCGTCACGACGCGACGCGGCTGCATTACGATTTTCGTCTCGAACTCGATGGCGTTTACAAATCCTGGGCGGTGACGAAAGTCCCTTCGCTCGATCCGGCCACCAAGCGACTCGCGGTCGAAGTGGAAGATCATCCGCTCGACTACGGCACTTTCGAAGGCACCATACCCGAGGGTGAATATGGCGGCGGCACGGTTCAGCTTTGGGACCGCGGCACGTGGAAAAGCCAATCCGACACGCCGCCCGCGCGAGACCTCGAAAAAGGCCAGCTCAAGATCGAACTTTCCGGCAAGCGGCTGAAAGGAGGCTGGGCGTTGGTGCGGATGCGCGACGATCCCAGGCGGCCGGGCCGCAAAGTTCGCCACAACTGGCTGCTGATCAAGGAAAAAGACAAGGAAGCCCGCCCCGGCGAGCCCGACACTTTGCTGGACGAGGACACCTCGGTAAAATCTGGCCGCACGCTGGAAGAAATCGCCGAGAAGACGCGCAGCGTCTGGCACAGCAACAAGGCGAAGACGACGACGAAAAGGACCTCCGCCTTGCGAAAACCCGCCGCAAAAAAAAAGAATCGCAAGGGCGTAAAGCGCACATCCCGCGCTTCATAGAACCTGAACTTTGCAAGATCGTGCCCCATCCGCCCAGCAGCGACGACTGGGTGCATGAGGTGAAGTTCGACGGCTACCGCATGCAGGCGCGTGTGGAGGATGGCCGCGCGACCCTCTTCACCCGCCGCAGGCTCGACTGGTCGGATCGCTTTCCCGAAATCGCCAAGGATTGCGGTGTGCTGCCAGACGGCATCTATGACGGCGAGATCGTGGCGCTGGACAAGGATGGTGTCGCCGATTTCGCGATGCTGCAGGCGGCCCTTTCAGACAAGAAGACCGGCAGCCTCGTCTATTTTCTTTTCGACGTGATGAATTTTGAAACCCGCGATCTGACCGACGAACCGCTTCAGCGCCGCAAGGAAGTATTGCGGCAGATCATGGAGGCGCGCGCGAAGAAATTGCCGCGGCTGCGCTATGTCTCGCATTTCTCGGCGACCGGCGGTGCGATCCTCGATGCCGCATGCCGGATGAAACTGGAGGGCGTGATTTCCAAGCGTCTGTCTTCGCCCTATCGCGGCGGGCGCAACGGCGACTGGGCCAAAGCCAAATGCCGCGGCGGACAGGAAGTGGTGATCGGCGGCTGGTGGGGCGATAACAAGAACCTTCGGTCGCTGCTGGTCGGCGCCTATCGCGATCACAAGCTTGTCTATCTGGGCCGCGTGGGCACCGGCTTCAACGGCGAGAATTCCGGCGAGGTGCTGAAACGATTGGTCCCATTGCGCCGCAAGACTTCACCGTTCGAGCGCTCCGCCGAGGTGCCGCGCACCAAAGACGTGAACTGGGTCGAACCCAAACTCGTCGCCGAAACCGAATTCAGCACCATCACCTCGGCGGGGCTTTTGCGGCAAGCGAGTTTCAAGGGCCTGCGCGAAGACAAGGCCGCCAAATCCGTTGTGCCGGAAGACCAGCCCGCCGCCAAACACGAAGGAGCACAAAACATGCCCCGCCCCGCGAAAGCGAAAAACAGCAAAGGCGTTTCGATTGCCGGCGTCACGATCAGCCATCCCGACAAGGAATTGTGGCCCGCCGACAAAGGCCATGACGCGGTGACCAAGGCCGAACTCGCCGCCTATTACGAATTGGTGGCGCCTCGTCTTCTGCCCTATCTCGTGGGCCGCCCGCTGTCGCTGGTGCGCGCGCCGGATGGCATCGACGGACAGAAATTCTTCCAGCGCCATGTGATGGAAGGAATGCAAGGCGCCACCGGCATCAAGGTGAAGGGCGAGCCCAAGCCCTATCTCACGATCGAGAACCTGAAGGGTTTGATCGGGCTGGCGCAGGCCGGCGGTCTCGAAATTCATCCATGGGGCTGCAAGAAGGGCGATCCGGAAACGCCGGAGATCCTGATCTTCGACCTCGATCCCGCTGTCGGCCTGGATTTCGACGACGTGATCGACGCGGCGAAAGACATGCGCGACAAGCTCTCGGCGTGCGGCTTAAAGCCTTTCGTGAAAACAACCGGCGGCAAGGGGTTGCATGTGGTGACCGCCATCAAGGGCACGCCGAAAAATCCCGCGATGTGGAAAGACGCCAAATCCTTTGCCCGCGATGTCTGCGTATCGCTGGAGCGCGATCATCCCGACCGCTACACCACCAACATGTCGAAGGCCAAACGCAAGGGAAAAATCTTCCTCGACTATCTGCGCAACGACCGCACCGCCACCGCCGTCGCCCCCTGGTCGCCGCGCGCAAGGCCGCATGCGACGATCGCCTTGCCGCTTTCCTGGGCACAGGTGAAGCACGGCCTCGATCCGCAGGACTATACGATCGCGAACGCCAAAACGCTTATCAAACGCGCCGATCCGTGGAAGGACTTCGCGAAGAGTGCGGTGTCGCTGGAAGCGGCACGGAAGAAGTTAGATTCGAAATAGCAACTCACCTCCCCCTTGTGGGGAGGTCGGATGGGGGGCCGCTCTTCGTGACACGCACCGCCCCCCACCCGAAAAATCTTCGCTGCGCTCAGATTTTATCGACCTCCCCACAAGGGGGAGGTGAGTCTCAGCCTGCCCTTTTCTTCTTCGCCTTCGTGTTCCGCGCAGGCGTCTTGCCCTTGTGTTTCAAACTTTTCTGCAATGCCGCCATCAGATCGATCACATTGGTGTCTTCCGGCTCCGGTGCGGTGACGAGTTTTTCGCCCTTCTCTTTTTTGCGGATCAGTTCGCGCAAGGCCGTCTCGTAACGGTCCTTGAAATTCTTGGCGTCGAAACTGCCTTCCTTCTGTTCGATTATCTTTTCGGCGATGTCGATCATCTTCTTGTCGGGCTTGGCCGCAGGGATGTCGCGGAAGATGTGTTCGGGATCGCGCACTTCGTCGTACATGCGCAAGGTGTAGGCCACCATGCCCTTGCCGCGCGGTTCGATGGCGACAAGCCTTTCGCGGGTGTGCATGACGACGCGCCCCAACGCGATGCGATCGGATTGCGCCATCGCATCGCGGATGACGGCATAGGCTTCCACGCCGGAATCATCCTCCGTCGGCACCAGGAAATAGGGATCGTTCCAGTAAATGCGGTCTATATCCGCCGCGTCTACGAAATGTTCGATGTCGAGCGTGCGCGTGGTTTCGAGTTTCACCTCGTTCAATTCCTCGTCGGTGACGATGACGTATTCGTCTTTCGACACCTCATAGCCCTTCACCAGATCGGTGCGTTCCACCGGCCCCGTATCGGGATCGGTGGGGATCATGCGGATGCGGTTGTTGGTGTCGGGATTGATGAGGTGGAACGAAACGTCGTTCACGCGTGTGGTGGCGTTGATCAGCGCCACGGGACACGAGACCAGCGACAGCCGCAAATGCCCTTGCCAGGCTGGCCTGCCGTCGCCGCGGCGCGCGGGCGCGTTGTCGTTGGCGCTATTGCGTTTGGGAGCGGCTTTCTTTTTCTTGCGGCGGGCGGCGGCCATCGGTCTCTCCGGGCATCATCGGAAGAGAACTGGAGACCCGCGCGATTGGTTCCGTCAAGCCAAGGCCGCGTTCAGCGCCTTGCCCAAATCCGCGAGCCCGCGTTCCACATCGTCGAAATGCAGCCTTATGGCCCTTCGCCCACGTTCGTTCAGCACCTCGAAATCGCCAAGGGCCTGGGCCTGTTGCACCACGCCGAAGCTCATCTTGCCGGTTGCGAGTTTCACATCGCGCTTGGGTTCGGCGGTCAGCGTGAGGAAGATGCCGCTGTTCGGCCCGCCCTTGTAAGCCTGCCCGGTGGAATGCAGGAAACGCGGCCCGAATTCGGCGCAGGTTGCGACTTTCAACTTGTCGCGCAATTGCGTGCGCATCGTCTGCAACGGTTCGAAATGGGCTTTGGATTGTTCGATGAAAGCGAGCAGCCCGATGTAATCGCCCGGTTTTGCCTGTCCGAAATGCGCTTTCAGGCAATCGGCCAGCGTGTTGCAAGCTGCCACAGTCTTGGCGTTCTTCGCATCGGCATAGAGCGAAATGCCGTCGAAACGGCGCAGCGGTTCGCCGGTCGGCAATTTGCCGGATTGTTCGTATTGCTTGGCCAGGTCGCGCGACTTCACCTTGCTTGCTTCGACGTCGGGCTGATCGAACGGATTGATGCCGAGCACCGCACCGGCTACCGCGACCGCAATCTCGCTCATGAAAAAGAGCTGGCCCATTTCATAGACGTCTTGCAGCGTGATGCGGATAACCGGCTGGCCCGCCTTTTCAAGTGCCGCGAGCGCGGGCGGTTCGCTCTCGCCGGATAGGCTCTTGTGAATGAAGATGCGGTCCTTGCCGTAGAGCGAAGGATCGGCCAGCGGTTCCCTATCGACGGGGATCAAGCCCTTGCCGATCTTGCCGGTCGATTCCGCGATCAACTGTTCCAGCCAGCCGCCGACGGAGACAAGCTTTGGCGAAGCGGAGATCGTGATCTTGTCGCGGCCGTGTTTCGTCGCAAGCACGCCGAGCGAAAGCCCCAGCATCGCGCCCGGATTGTTCGCAATATCGTCGGATTTGCAGCGCGCCACTATTTCGCTCGCGCTCTTCAACAGCCGCGCAACGTCGAGCCCCATCGCGGCGGCGGGCACGAGGCCGAAACGCGACAACACCGAATAACGCCCGCCGATGGTGGGTTCGCCATAGAAGATGTGTGCGTAGCCTTTTTCCTTCGCTTCCTTCTCCATTGACGAACCGGGATCGGTGATCGCCACGAAATGACGGCCCGCTTCGACACCGGCGTCGGTCATCCGCGCATGGAAATGGTCTTTGAGGATGTTGGGCTCAAGCGTCGAACCGGATTTCGACGCGACGATGAAAATCGTGCGCTTGAGATCGAGCTTGGCTTCCAGCGTGTCGATCTGGTCCGGGCTTGTGGAATCGAGCGCATAGAAATTGGGCGCGCCCGTCTGATGGCCGAAACATTGCGCCAGCACTTCGGAGCCGAGGCTCGATCCGCCCATGCCGATCAGCACCACGTCGCGCCAGCCGTCGCGCTTCACCTCATCGGCAAACGCCAGCAACGAGGGCAGATCGCGTTCCTCGCGCGCCACGATGTCGAGCCAGCCGAGCCATTTGTCTTCATCGGCACCGGTCCAGAGCGACTTGTCCTTCGCCCACAATTTGGGGAATTTCGCGCGCCATGCCGCAACCGCCGCCGCAACATCGGCGGCGCCGTCAGCCAAAGCCGTTTCAACCGAAATCATCCGCGAACCTCCGCCGTTGCTATCGCACAACAACGCGTGGTTGCGAAGATGGGTCCGTTAATATTCCAGCAAACTGGCGTAACGATCCCGGTGAAATGCCGCACTTCCGAACGTGGCTTCGGCCGCACGGGCCCGCTTGAGGTAAAGCCCCGCATCGTGCGCATCGGTCATGCCGATGCCGCCATGCATCTGCACCATTTCGTTGGAGACGAGATGCGCCAACTCGTTGGCCTTGGCTTTGGCGAGCGAGACAAGCTGCGGCACCTCGTTGGAGTTGCTGTCGATGGCCGACAGTGCCGCTTCCACGCAGGAGCGCGTCAATTCCAGATCGGTGTACATTTTGGCCGCGCGATGCTGCAGCGCCTGGAACGTGCCGATCACCTGTCCGAACTGCACGCGGGTCTTGAGATAATCGAGCGTGGTCTCGAAGGCTTGCGTGGCCATGCCCAGCATTTCGGCGGCCAATCCAGCGCGCGCGCGATCGAGCGTGGATTCCAGAATGCCATATCCCTGATCGACGCTGCCGATCACCGCGTCCGCGCCGACTTCCACATTTTCGAACGCGAGGTTCGCCACACCGCGGCTGTCCACGCTTTTCAATTTCTGCCGCGTCAAGCCTTTCGCATCGCCGGGCACAAGGAACAGCGTAATGCCGTTTGCATCGCCGCTCTTGCCGCTGGTACGCGCAGCCACCACCAACACATCTGCCGCGCCGCCATCGAGCACGAACGTCTTCTTGCCCGAAAGCGTCCAACCGCTGCCGGACTTGGTCGCCTTCAGCGCGATCTTCGCGGGCGCATGGTGAGCCGCTTCATCCACCGCCAACGCCGCAATCGCCTTCCCTTCGGCGATTTTGGGCAGCCATGCCTGCTTCTGCGCGTCGCTGCCGCCGACGATCAGTGCGCTGGTCGCCGCAAGCGCGGTCGAAACAAGCGGAGAGGCTGTGAGCGTGCGCCCGGTTTCTTCCAGCACCAGACCGAGCGTGAGATAGCCCATGCCCGAGCCGCCGAATTCTTCCGGAATGATGATCCCAGCCCAGCCCATCTCGGCCATTTCGCGCCAGGCATCGCGGTCGAAACCCTCCGTGTTGCCGCTGTCGCGCACTTTGCGAAAGGCGGTGACGGGCGATTTTTCGCTGACCCATGATTTCGCTGCATCGCGCAGCATCGTCTGTTCTTCGCTGAGGACTGCCATGTTCGTGTTCCCAATGGTTATTGATGATCGAGCAGGCCAAGAATGCGCTTGGCGATAATGTTGTTCTGGATCTCGTAGGTGCCGCCGTAGATGGTCACGGCCTTGCCGCCGAGCCATGCGCGGGTGGAATCGATCTCCTCGCGCGAGAAGCCCTCGCCTTCCCAGCCCAAACCTTGGGCACCCATGATCTCCAGAAGAAGTTCGGCGCGCTCCTGTTGCAACCTGGAGCCCGCATTTTTCATGATGGATGTGGTGGCGCTCGGCCCGTTGGCGGATTTCGCCTCGGCGCGCGCGCGTGCGATGGTGAGCGCGAAGGCCTTCGCGTTCATCTGGTGTTCGGCGATGCGGGTGCGCAAATCGGCATCGGCGATGCGGCCGTCGCCATCCACACCCACATAATCCTTGGCCAGCTGTTCGATGCCGCGCGCGTTGAGGGCGCGGCCCTGGCTTCCGCCGCCGTCGCCCAATCCGGCGCGTTCGAATTGCAGCAGGCGTTTGCCGATGGTCCAGCCGCCGTTCAGCGGTCCCATCAGGTTTTCCTTGGGCACTTTCACATCGGTGAAAAACGTTTCGCAGAACGGCGAGTCGCCGGAGATCAGCTTGATCGGTCTCACTTCGATGCCCGGCGACTTCATGTCGATCAGCAGGAAGGAAATGCCTTCATGCTTCTTCGTGTTGTCGGTGCGGACGAGACAGAAACACCAATCGGCGAATTGCGCGCCGCTGGTCCAGATCTTCTGGCCGTTGACGAGATAATGATCGCCCTTGTCCACGGCCTGGGTGCGCAACGCGGCAAGATCGCTGCCCGCATTCGGTTCGGAATAGCCCTGGCACCAGCGCACCGTGCCGTTGACGATCTTGGGGATATGCCGCTGTTTCTGTTCTTCGCTGCCATATTCCAGAAGCGTCGGGCCGAACATCATCACGCCCATGCCGGCAATGGGACTTCTGGCGCCGATGCGCGCCATTTCTTGTTGCAGCACGCGCGCTTGAGCGGGTGAAAGCCCGCCGCCACCATATTGCTTCGGCCAGGTGGGTGTGCCCCAACCCTTTTCGCCCATCCGGTCGCGCCAGAGTTTGGCATCGCCGGTGAGCGAAATGCCCGCCATGGTGAGCATCGCGACATCGCGATCTTTCAGCGATGACGGAAAGTTTTCGGAAAGCCAGGCGCGTGCATCCGCGCGGAAAGCTTCCAGCTCCGGATCGAGCTTTTCTGCAGCCGACATGTTTCCTCCAGCCGCGCCTTTGATCGGCGCGTCTTATTGATGATCGAGCAAACCCAACACGCGTTTGGCGACGACATTCAAATTCACTTCGCTCGTCCCGCCTTCGATGGAATTGCCCTTGGAGCGCAGCCAGCTTCGCGTGGCGGCGATCTCTTCATCGGAGAAGCCTTCGCCTTCCCAACCGAGCCCCTGATGGCCCAGGGCTTCCACCAGAAGTTCGGTGCGATCCTGGTTCACCTTGGCGGCCGCATATTTGATGATGGAGACGGCGGGGCTTGGCCCCTTTTTCGCCTTCGATTCTTCTTCCACGCGGCGCACGGTCAACCCGAAGGCGCGGGCCTCCATCTTGTGCTGCGTGATGCGCGCGCGCAGATCGGCATCGGACAGTTTGCCGTTCTCCGTGCCCACGTGATCTTTGGCCGCGTGTTCGAGATCGTAACCGCTGCCGCCGCCGAAACCGCCCGCGGAAATGTTCTGCCGTTCATATTGCAACAGGCGTTTGGCGATTTCCCAGCCGCCGTTCAGCTTGCCCACCATATTGGCCTTGGGCACCTTCACGTCGGTGAAAAATGTTTCGCAGAAAGGCGAATTGCCGGAGATCAGTTTGATGGGACGCGCCTCCACGCCGGGCGTCGTCATATCGAACAGAACGAACGAAATGCCCTCATGCTTTTTCGTCGTATCGGTACGCACCAAACAGAATATCCAGTCGGCATGATTGGCGTAGGACGTCCAGATCTTCTGTCCGTTGATGAGAAAGTGATCGCCCTTGTCTTCGCATTTCGTGCGAAGGCTTGCGAGATCCGAACCCGCGCCCGGTTCGGAATAACCCTGACACCAGCGGATTTCGCCGCGCACGATCCTGGGCAGGTGCTCGCGCTTCTGTTCTTCATTGGCATATTCCAGCAGCACCGGCCCCAGCATCCAGATGCCGAAGGAAAGAAGCGGCGGGCTCGCCTTGATGCGCGCCATCTCCTGCGTCAGCACGCGCGCTTCGGCGGGCGAAAGTCCGCCGCCGCCATATTCTTTCGGCCAGGTCGGCGCGGTCCAGCCCTTCGCGGCCATGCGATCGAGCCAGAGCTTTCCTTCCGGGTTGGTCCATTTGGCCTTGCGTCCGCCCCAGATGGGCGACGAGGCGTCTTCCACCGAGCCGATGGTCGTGCCTCCCCGCATGGAAGGCGGGCAATTCGCCTCCAGCCATGTTCGTGTTTCGGCGCGGAAAATTTCCAGATCGCTCACGGCCCACATCCTTCGGTCTTTTCAATTTCGTATGACCGGTATTGTGGCGCGCCCAATCGGGCTCACGCAAGCAGGGAAGAACAGCGCCCTTTTGAAGCGCTGTTCCCCTTGAATCACCCGTTTTTCAGGCCGTGCGGCGCTTGCGCAGACCGAACGCACCGACAAGGCCCGAGCCCAGAAGCGCCAGCGTGCCCGGTTCGGGAACGCCGTTGGTCGGGGTGGGGCTCGCAAAAATGGCGGCTTGCGCATGGGAGATGATGATGTCGCCATTGATCAAACCGGCAATGCCCGGAATGTTCGGAATGATTCCGAGATAGGGCACATCGTCGAACGCAATATGAATGGCGTTCACGCCGATGCCCGCGCTGCTCGTGCCGTCACCCGATGCCGTCTGCTCGTTCAACGTCACCGTGACGCCGAGCAGATTGAGAAGCGTGTAGTCCGGCGGGATGGTGAGGTTGAGGATCGGGATCGAGTTGAGCGAGAGCCCCGCGATCGTCGTGGTGCCCACGCCGGACAACGCGCCGTAATCGCCCGATGCCGTCGCATCGGCTTCGATCACGGTGGCGCCTATTCCCAGCGCATTGAGGATGCTGATGCCCAGTTGATCCACCGAGGCGCTGGAGGTCGCATATTTCGCGCCCGCAGAACCATCGATGTTCGAACTGGCCGATGCGTTGATGATACCCGTGGTGATGAGATTGAGCAGCGTCGCCGACAATACGGAATCGGCACTGCTGTAGACGCCGGGTGCGGTGCCCGATGCAGTGGGCGTGGGCCCGCTGGTCACGCCGACGCTCGTGCCCGGTGGAATTGTGGGCGTGATCGTCAGCGAAACGGATTCGCCATAGGCCGAACTCGAACCCGAAACGACGGTTGCGTTTGCTTGAGAGAGTTGAAATGCCATGCACGCGGCGGTGACACCGGCGAGCAACAACGATTGCGCTTTGCGCATCCTTGCCTCCTTTGGTTGTCCCCGGCAAGGAACGCAGAGCAAGGGTTGTGCCGCTGTGGATTTACGGCGCTGTCAGGAGTGCGCGTGTAAAATGGAAAGACAAAGCGGTTAACCCTAAGATGGATCCGGAAAGCAAAAACCTCCACAAAATCAATAATCTGTCGCTTAAACACTACTGTAAGTAATATTTCCACGAGATACACGCAAAAAGAGCATGCAGGTTGCAGACGCCGACATGACGAGCATCGACATCGCGATGGAACCGCTGGCCGACATCGAGCGGCTGGGCCAGGACTGGCGTGCGCTGCAGGACCGCGCCGACATCGACTTCTATATGTCATGGGGATGGATCGGCACCTTGCTCGCGCAATCGGGCCTGAAACCCATCGTGCTGCGCGCGACGGACAACGGACGCACCGTCGCACTCGGCCTTCTCTTCGCCAACCGCGAAACGCGCCACGGCTGGCTCAAGCTCAACAAGCTTTATCTCAACGAGACTGGCAATTTCGACATCGACATCCTGTTCATCGAACACAACCAGTTTCTCTGCGACGCGGCATACGGGCCGGCACTGCCCGCGCGCTGCATCGATCATGTGCTCACCTCGCGCGAGGCACACAAATTGCTCGGCCCCTGGGATGAGTGGCGCTTCGGCGGCATCGGCGACGATTATCTGAAATTGCTGGAAGCCACCGCGCTGAACATCCATTTCCATGCCGCCAAGCACAGCGGCGTCATCGATCTGGAAACCTTGCGCGCATCGGGCAAGGATTATCTTTCGAAGCTCAGCTCCAACACGCGTTACCAGATCCGCCGTGCGCTGAAGCTCTACAGCGAACGCGGCCCCATCACCGTTACCTCCGCCGTGACACGGGACGATTTCGCCCGCCACCTCGACGGCATGATCGCGCTGCACCAGAAATACTGGCTCGCGCGCAACGAAAAAGGCGCTTTCGGCTATCCGTTCCTCAGCGCCTTTCACCGCGAGATCCTGCTCAACAACGGACCCAAGGGCGAAGTGGAATTGCTGCGCATCGCGGCCGGGGATTTCGAGATCGGCTATCTCTACAATTTCACCTGGCGCGGAAAGGTGGGCGCCTATCTTTCCGGCTTTGCCTATGAAGACGATTCAAAGCTCAAGCCCGGCCTCGTTTCGCACTATCTCGCCATCGAACATCACCTGAAAGGCGATGCTCATGTCTACGATCTTCTGGCGGGCGACATGCAATACAAACGCAGTCTTTCCATGGAAAGCCCGCCCATGTATTGGGCCGACCTGCAGCGCCCGCGGCTGAAACTCAGGCTGGAAGACTGGCTGCGCGATATG